>MKWU01000064.1_pt1 | contig 181294 bp, 177 predicted proteins | sample 809101 | NCBI WGS metagenome assembly MKWU01 (sample SAMN05860141, study PRJNA318959) | sponge metagenome | host: Aplysina aerophoba | place: Slovenia: Piran, Adriatic Sea, Gulf of Piran | collected 2013-05-07 | reverse complement strand
TGTGTAACGACAGCGATAATGGCTTTGGGCTGCTGTTCAACTGGAATCTATTGGGTGATGGCACCCATACGGTCCACGCCCGAGCTGATGGTGAAGTATTTGGCAGGGCCACCTTCACGGTCACGACGCTCGGCCAGGAATTTCTCACCGGAGTTGAAAAACGCGCCCGGCTAAAGGATTTCCCCGACACCGGAACCGATCTCGTTGTCGCCTGGCAACAGTCTCTCCAGAACTTTGTCATTATTGGAGCCGGCCCAGTCGAGCCGCCCCAGTACGCTGCCCCGGTTCGGGTGACAGGGCCCCTCGGGAGGGACGAAGACGGAGAAGCATTCGCTCCTAATCAGGCTTCGGCCGCCTCCGGGGATATCAACGGGGACGGCCACGAGGATGTTGTGTTCTCGCTCTGGGCAGGAGATATAACTGCGCCTAAGGCTACTCCCTCTCCGATCGTCATTCTGTTGAACGACGGGGCGGGAAGCCTGGTCGATAAGACCGCGACCTTGATTGTCGGACCTATCCCAGAAGTGTTTCTCGTTCGACAGTTCATTATCGAGGATTTCAACGGCGATGGCCAAAACGATATTTTCATGGATAACCACGGTCGTGAAGACACGTTCGATGGAGAACAGAATCGCCTCTTGTTATCAGAGCCAGACGGCAGGCTGCGCGATGTGACCGCGCGGAATTTGCCGCAGGTGTCCGATTTTTCGCATGGGTCGAGCGCCGCCGATGTTGATGGGGACGGGGACATTGATGTGTGGGTGAACAATGTGACTCGAGCACCATCGTATCTTATGCTCAATGACGGCAGCGGAGCGTTCAGTATTGTGGCTGATATTTGGCTGGACTTCGGAGACAGAGAAAGTATTATCGGTACAAATGGCCGCTTTCCGGATGCCTTGATCGGATCGCAGCTACTCTGGACCCATTTTATCGATGCTGAGAACGACGGCGATGCCGATCTCTACATCGGGCTGATAGAGGCCTTCGAGAACCTCGATGGGAGCCGGTCGAACAGGACCGGAATCCTGCTCAACGATGGGACCGGTCGGTTCACCCTATCCAATGCGGCAGCGATTCCTCCATCGCCGATAGCGATAGACGGCATATGGAGAACCCAGGATTCCATTCGTACGGACCTGAATCAAGACGGCCTGCACGACCTCCTGCTGTATCAATCGGATCAGATGTTCAGGGGGCATTTTGTCCAGGTCTTGATCAGTAACGGCGATGGCAGCTTCCGGGACGAAACCTCCCTCCGCTTGCCCACACAGGTGAGAGCCTTCCAAGGAATAGGATGGCCCGGATTTTGGTTTCGGGACATTAACGGAGACGGCCAGAACGAAATCCTCAACTTCCACTATGGCCCAGACGGGCAGCCCTCGACGGATGTTATTGATTCGTATCTGAACATGGGCAATGGGGTCTTCACACCGTTACCTGACGACTTTGTCAACGTTAGTCCGATCGTTGCGGCCGTGGACGTCAACGGCGATGGCTGGGTTGATTTTATTGACGCGAAATATGGATTTAATCAGTTAGGAGTACTAGAAGCCGAACTCTTTCTTACGACGGCCATCAATCCGAACAATCCGCCATAATAAGGAGGGCCCAACATGGCTGAAGAGCGCACGGAATGGACAGAGGACGATTCTCAACTCTACCGCGAACTGGCGTCGATTGCCGTGCCGGCCCGGGATGAGCAGGTTGCGACACTTTTGAGTCTGCTGCCCTTTCAGCAGCAGGACGCGTTCCGCGCGGTTGAGCTTGGCTGCGGGGAAGGAGCCTTGTCGTTTGCCGTGCTGGACTGCTTTCCAAACGCATCGGTGCTGGCCCTGGATGGGTCAGAAAGCATGCGCGAGCAGGCAGGCCGTCACCTCCAGCGCTTTGGAGAGCGCGTTCGGATTGCAGACTTTGATATGGCCTCGCCGGACTGGCTCGGTTCGCTGGATGAGAGCGACTGCGTCGTCTCCTCCCTGTGCGTGCACCATCTGAGCGGGCCGGAAAAACAATGGCTGTTTACAGAAATCGGTAAACGGATTTCAGACCGCGGTGCGGTCCTGCTTGCCGATATCGTCAAACCGCAACGGTCGGAAGCTTGGGCATCCTTCGGCGAAGGTTGGGATCGGATTACGCAGTCGCTCTCAATCAAAAAGACGGGCTCCACCCGGCTCTTTGAGAAATTTACCCAGGAAAGGTGGAATTACTTCCACACCCCCGATCCCTACGATAAACCCTCGCCGCTGTTCGAGCAGTTGACGTGGTTCAAACAAGCCGGCTTCGCTGTGGCGGACTGTTTTTGGCTCCAATCCGGACACGCCATTTATGGCGGCTATAAATCGCCGGGGGACGCGGGACCACCGCCCGCGCCCGCCAGCGTGTCCTTCGCCGTTGCCCTGACATCCGCCCGGACGGCTCTACAGGCCATAGAGCAGCGGGCCGGGGTGTAGGCGCTCTTGAAAGGAGGCTCGCCGGTATGCGCGACATCAGCCGCCGGAAGTTTCTGAAGGAAGCGGGTACGGTTGTCGCTGGGGTAGCAGGCTTACAGGCTGCTACCTCAACGCCGTCTGAAGCCGAGACGCCGGTCGGCCAGGCAGCTCAGGAAGGCCCAGCGCCGGGGTGGCGCTTCGGTATCCAAATCGAGCCGCAGTTTGGCTTTACCTACGACGAAGTCGCCCAGATCGCAAAAGAGGCGGAACGGCTTGGTTTTTACGGCTTGTGGGCGTCGGACCATCTTTTTTGGGATGCCAGGTCTGAGCAGCGTAACTGTCTGGAGGCCTGGACCCTGCTGACCGCGCTCGCTCCGGTGACGACCCGACTGAGGCTGGGAACGCTGGTCACGTGTAACTCGTATCGTCCGCCCAGCATCCTGGCAAAGATTGCGGCCAGCCTCGATCATCTTAGCAACGGACGACTGGAGTTTGGCATCGGAGCCGGCTGGAAGGAGCTTGAGTATCGGGCCTACGGGATTCCCTTTCCCTCAATTGGTACGCGTCTGGCTCAGCTCGAAGAGGCGGTGCAGGTAGTGCGCCTGTTATGGACGCAGGAGCGGGCGTCTTTTCCTGGTACGCACTACCAGTTGCAGGAGGCGCTGTGCGCCCCCAAGCCGGTGCAGCAACCGCCCCGGATCTGGATTGCCGGTGGTGGAGAGAAGGTCATGCTGCGCATCGTGGCCCAGTACGCCAATGGCTGGAACATCTTGCTGAGGTCTTCGGTAGAAACCGTGAAAAGAAAGACCGATATTCTGCGCCGGCACTGTGACGCGCTAAAGCGGGATTTCTCAGCGATTGAGAAGTCGCTGTTTCTGGCCGTGGTGCTGGCCGAAGATGAAAAAGAACTCAAGCGGCGAGAGGCCGAGTCAGCCCAGGCCCTGGGCGGGCGGGGACTGTGGGCATCCCGAGAGCTGGGAACGGCCGGGACGCCGGAGCGCCTGGCTGAAACCCTGCGGGGGTTGCAGGCGCTCGGCTTCCGCCATTTCCAGATGGTGTTTCCCTATAAGCAGGAACAGGAGATGCTCCAGCGCTTTGCCGAGCTGGTGGTTCCTCAGTTGAGTTGAAATGACACCTCTGTCCGGGCACTACATGAAGTGCCTCCCGGCCTTGGTCGGGCTCCTTATGCTGTCGGCCCTGATTGGTTGCGCACCACGTTCTCAGCCCGCCGCGCGTACAGTTGCCAGGGCCTCCACCGCAGCCGTGTTTGCGAGCATGGAAGCGAACCGGGCCGCGGCACAGGCCGAGCCACTGGCCGAGTTGTATGAGATTACCGATACGGACTTATCGTGCGAACAAGCCCAGCAACTCGCCTACCGGACAGTCGAGCGGATGGGGTACCGCGTAGCGAGTGCAACCCGAGCCGCGCCAGGAAAAACCGGGGCGATACAGGCGCAGCAAAGACGGTCGGGCCAGACGGCGTTGGTCCAGGTGACAATTCAGTGTCAGCCGCAGGGCGTGGTTGTTGACGCCGCCTCGCTCAGCACACTGGACGTGGCCTCCCCTACGCCGCACCCGCTGGTGACGGATTATCACGAACGAGAGGCCCCGCGTCTCACCAAGAACCGTCCGCCACCGACAACGTATTTCCGGCGTGCGTTTTATTCCCTGTTTCACGGGCTGGCCGATAACGTCAAACGCTACGGACCCGAAGGCCAGGTGTATGTGCATATCCGGCCCCTGCCGGCGATGGAGTCTGAGTTGCTCTTCGGTGTCCACACGCCGGACATCTTTATTGTCGCTGTAGAAGTCGCCAATCGGACACAACAGACGTATATATTCGATACGGAGCAGGTCCACCTCCTCTCGGCTGGAGGAGGCACAGTCCGGGCCTTGGCAGAAAAAGATGCTGCCAGTCTCCCGCCACCCATGGTCAGTCAGGCGCTTGCGGCTCAGGTCGCCACGCACGGCTATTTATATTACCCGGCGGGGGAGTATCTGCGCGTGCAGGGCACTCTGACGGAGGTGCAGAGTCAGGAGCGGCAGGGCTTTCAGATTGAGTTCTGATTGGCCTACCCCCGCTTCTTTGCTACGTTCCTTTGACAACGCCAGTAGAGGGAGGGCACGCTCATGTATTCCATGCGAAAAATTTCCGGCATCGAAAAATTCGTTCACCCTGCGGTTATCCACCAGACCTTGGTGAAGGAGGATTCTCGAAACGTTGAGATCTGGATGCAGACCTCCCAGCCGGGCAAGCCGACCCCGACCCACTATCATTCGGGCGAAGAGATTCTTATTGTTCTCAAGGGAACAGGCTGGTGCCAGGTAGACGGGAAGCAGATCGATTTCGGACCCAACAGCGTCCTGACCGTTCCCGCCTACACCCCCCACAAAATCTGCACGACCGGTGACGAGGAGATGCAGGCGATTGCCGTCCTGGAAACCCCGGTCGAAATTTTCAATCGTGCCGGCGAGCCAATTCAGTTGCCCTGGCCTTACGGAAAAACGCCGGGCACGCTTGAGCCGACGCCGTCCGAAGTGAGTTAGTGGAAGATCAAGCGAGGAAAGATAATATGAAAAAGTTTCTGGCGCGGACGCTCATGCTGATTGGCGCGTGGGTTGTCGTCATGGCTATTGTCGGCGTTATTACTACCTTGATGAGTCAGGAGAGTCTGCCGGAGCGCATTGTGCTTGAGATCGACTTCGAGCGCGAGTTTGCCGAGTATATTCCCACCGATCCGCTGGCGAGCGTCCTCATGGAACAGACCGTGTCGGTCCGGGATATTGTTGACGCGCTGCATCAGGCGGCCACCGATGAGCGCGTCCTGGCCCTGGTCGCGCGGGCGGGCACGCCGCGTATGGGCCTGGCGGAAATTCAAGAGGTGCGGGATGCCGTTAGTGCCTTTCGGGAGAGTGGCAAGCCGACCGTTGCCTATGCCGAGACCTTTGGCGAGTTCGGGCCTGGCAATGGCGCGTATTATCTGGCTACTGCCTTTGATCGCATTTATCTCCAACCGTCCGGGGATATTGGTCTCACCGGCCTGATGGCAGAATCGGCATTCGTCAGCGGAACACTGGAAAAGCTGGGGCTCTCGCCCCGTATGGACCACCGCTATGAGTATAAAAACGCGCTGAATATGTTCACCGAAAAAAAATACACCCAACCCCATCGTGAGGCGATCCTTCAGATTATTGAATCCCAGTTCCGCCAGATCGTGCAGGGCATCGCCGCTGGTCGCGGCTTGGAAGATGACGCCGTCCGAGTCCTGGTTGACCGTGGGCCGTTTCTCGGCGCGCATGCCTTAGCGGAAAACCTGGTTGACGGGCTGGCGTATCGGGATGAAGTTCAGGCCATCATCGAAGATGATCTTGGTGAAGGGGCAGAACGTGTTGGGTTGTTGACCTATCTGCGCCAGATGGGTCGTCCGCACAACGGAGAGGAGGTAATTGCGCTCATTTACGGCGTCGGTGGGGTGCATCGCGGCAAAAGCGAATACAGCGCCGCGCTGAGCGGGCCGACAATGGGCGCGGACTCGGTGTCAGCGGCGTTTCGGGATGCCGTGCAGGACGACACGGTGAAGGCTATTCTGTTTCGGGTTGACAGTCCGGGTGGCTCCTATGTTGCCTCCGATACGATTTGGCGCGAGACCGTACGAGCCAAGGAGGCGGGTAAACCGGTCATTGTGTCCATGGGCAACGTGGCTGGCTCGGGCGGCTATTTTGTGGCTGCGGCTGCGGACAAAATTGTGGCCCAGCCCGGTACGATCACCGGCTCCATCGGCGTAGTCGGTGGTAAGATGCTCACCGCTGAACTCATGGAAAAAATCGGCATCTCATCGGACGAGGTGCATACCAGTACTAATGCCACCATGTGGTCAAGCTCGCTCGACTATACGCCCCAGCAGTGGCAACGAATCACGGTCTGGCTCGATCATGTGTACGAGGACTTTACGCAGAAAGTTGCCGAAGGAAGGGGCCTCACTCAGGAACAGGTGCACGCCGTGGCAAAGGGTCGGATCTGGACGGGTGAAGATGCCAAAGGTATTGGCCTGGTCGACGAACTCGGCGGCTTTCCGATGGCGCTGAGTCTGGCAAAGCAAGCGGCGGGGATTGAGGCCGATACGCCGGTGCAGGTCAAACTCTTTCCCGAACAGAAAACACTCGTTGAAACAGTCCTGTCTCGCCTTCAGGGTAGAGAGGACGCCGCGGCCAGTCCGACCTCAGTGGCTCTACGCCAGGTCATGCAAGCCGTCCGACCCGTTATCCAGATGGGACAGCGTCTTGGTCTATGGTCCGAGCCGGGCGTATTGACGATGCCCCACTGGGAAACAGCCTGGTAGGGACAGCCCCCGGGGGCTGTCCGGCTAGGGTGAGGGAGATTCCGTGTCGTGTTCCGACTGCACGGCTGACTGCGCCCGAACCGCCACCGGGGTGAGGTTCATCAGATTGTCCGAAACCGGACAGCGCGTCTCTATGGTCGCCAGCCATTGGTCCAGGGTAGCTTGATCGACATCGGCATCAACCTTGAGTGTGACGTCAATATTCTTGTAGCCAGCCCGGTCATCGGTCTGTTTACCGAGTAATTTCCCTGGGTTCAGCGGACCGGCGGCATCGATGGTCAGGGATCGAATCGTAAAGCCCATTTCTTTGGCAATAATATGCCCCATCACATTGAGACAGCCGGCTAAGCCGGCCAGGATATATTCAACCGGATTCGGCCCTTCGTCGTCCCCACCGAGGCCCGGCGGCTCGTCAACGATTAGCTCAAACCCTCTGACCTGAACGGCCAAGCGAGCCGGTGATTCCGACTGTCCCGAAACCTTGAATGTGACATCAGACATGAAGTGTCTCCTTTACGCCGCGAGTCTGCGGCTGCCTTGGGCGGCCGGCAGAGAGGGGTCAAGCGCGAAGCGGAGCTGGGGCAGGTCAGTATCACTTTTTGTCATGGTCGCAATAATCGGAGTCGTGCACTGCAACCGCCCGGAGTCTCCCCAAGCGCCGGCTTTGAAGGTGAGGAGGCGGGGTTTACCGCGCTGCGCAGCCTGAAACACGTATTCCGGGTCAACCTGGACAATGACCGGCTTGTCCTGGTCCTGAACCCGAGCCAAATGCAGGCTGTCGAGATAGGTAATATCCGCGCCTGAGATATGCTCGGGGTTCTCCAGCTCGATCTCCAAGAGCGTGTCGCCATCGCGTTCAACCCGCCCAATCACCCGGTCGTGGCGTGGCTGGAGCGAGACCGCCGCGGTCTCGACCGTAAACCCCCAGCGCGCCTGCAACTCGCCCACCGCCTGCTCGGTGCTGGCATAGGCGTGCAGGAGGTAGCCGCGGGGCCGAATCCCGGCCCGAACGATGATGCGGACCTGGGCGAGTGCGAACGGCCCGACCGGGCTGTCGGGATAATGCATGACCGAGAACGTGGCATACGGCGGAATACTCGGGTGGAGAGCGGGCGGAATGAGCCATTCCGCTGGCTCCTCGGCAATTTCATAACTGAGCTGAAGAATCTCCGCGCCTTTGAGCTCCCAGGCATCGGTATCAAGGCCGCTCATCAGCGGCGCTTGGGTGGCGGCGGCTTCAACGTCCTGTTTCCCAAACACCGGCATTAGCTGGATCCTCCCGCGACGGCGCGTTGCGGCTGCGAGTCGGCAAACGCTGGCATGACTTCCTGGGCAAACAGCCGCAGACTGTCGAGGACCTGGGCCTGTGGAATGATCTCGGCAGCGTTGAGGAGGAAATTGACACGGTCCACGCCGCTGGCTTCCCACTTTTTGAGCTCACCGATGAGATGTTCGGGATTCCCGACCGCGATCCCTTCGGGTGCCTTGAACTGATCACCGGGGCTGGACGCCTGACGCCGCAGGGAAGGCAGCAGACCGGCGGCTGGATAGGATTTGGCCGGATAAGCCTCTTTTGCCATATCCAGCTGGGCCGCCATGTAATTGAAATGGCGGATCATGTTCATGCCGGTTTTTGCGCCGGTTTCATTGTCCGGGTGGCAGTACAGAAAATTGACGGTCGCGACCTGGTTATTCACAAACGAGCCGACCGGATTGCAGTTCTGCACCCGGCGACGATATTCTTTGACCTTGGCCTCCTGCTCGGCAAAGCTGGTAAAGGTCACCCCCAGACAGCCAATGCCGCGGTCCGCGGCGTCAAGCTCGGTGCCCGGACTGGTGACGGCCACCCACATGGGCGGATGGGGTTTTTGGTAGGGTTTGGGCAGCACCGCGCGTGACGGCATGGAGAAATACTGGCCCTCATAGCCAAAGCGCTCCTGCGTCCACATCTTCGGGATGCAGTGGACAAATTCGTCCCAGCTTTTCTTGGTCTCGTCCGGACTGGCCCGAAAGCCTCCCAACTCGGTCCAGGTTGCCGACCGTCCCGTCCCGAACTGAAGCCGTCCGCCGGATAAAATATCCAACACCGCGGCGCGTTCGGCGATCCGAATCGGGTGGTTGAATTCCGGTACGCAGATGACGATGCCGTGGCCGACGTTGATATGCTTGGTCTGCATGGCGCAGGCCGTCAGAAAAAGCTCGGGAGACGAACAGTGGGAGTATTCTTCCAGGAAGTGATGCTCCACCGCCCAGACCTGCTCAAAGCCGAGTTCGTCGGCCAGGCGGACTTGCTCCAGCGCATTCATATAGACGCTGCGCTCGGCCTCCTGGTCCCAGGGCCGGGGAACGGATAGCTCATAAAAAATACCGAACTTCATGCTGACCTCCTTTGACGATGACGAACGACGGAACGCCTCTCAACTTCCTGTCGTGTGTATCCTACATTCCGGGTTTCCGTAAAGAGGAAACCCGTCTAGTGTGCCCCGCCTTTCCGAAATGGGGCAAGGGCCTCGGCGGCGCGCTGCGCTTCCCGGCGCAGCAGAATCAGATCGGTGCCATACAACAGATATTGCGCACCGCTATCGACAATAGCCTGAACATTATCGATTTGGGTCACGGCCGCAGCCGTCGCGATGCCTCGCTCGTGACACAGCGCATTCACCCGGGCGGTCGCTTCGAGCAACTCGGGATTGTTGAATTGGCCCGGCGTGCCAAGACTTTGGGCCAGGTCTTGATAGCCGACCAGGCAGAGATTAATGCCGGGAATCAGAATCTCGTCCATATTCTCCACGGCTTCTCTGGTTTCGATGATCACGCCGAGCAGGGTGTTGGCATTGGCGTGCTGCATGGCCGTCTGCGTCTCAACGTCTTCATACTCGGTATTCGCTCCCAGATAGATGGCCGTCCCCCGTTTTCCTTCGGGATGATATTTGGCCAGCTCAATGAATCGTTGCACCTCGGCCCCGGTTTTGACATGCGGCACAATCAGGCTCTGACACCCGCAGTCGAGCAGGCGCGTCACGTGTTCATATTCAAGATCAGGGATGCGGACCACCGGGGTCATACCGGCCGCATGGGCGTAGTCGCACAGATCGACCACCGTTTCCAGATTGTAGGCCGAATGCTCGGTGCAGATCATGATGTAGTCCATGCCGGCCTGCGCCAGCGTGTGGATGGCCCCTCGGCTCTTGAGGTCCCACACCAACGTCCCCAGCGCAAAGTCCCCAGCCTTGAGTGATTTTTTGAGTCTATTGTCACGCATACATTCCCCTCCTGTGAGGAGATTATTCTGCGAAGACGAGGGACGTGTCAAGGAACGCAAAGAAGGGATATGCTGCTTCAGACCTATGAACTTGAAAGACCGAAGACGACCAGTCGTGATGGAATTCTCTCGCACGCGGCGTGCCCCTGACTCGAAACCAATGCCGCGCCCGCTGTCTCCTGCTTCTCTTCTCTTCTATCTCTGTCTCTCTTTCCCTGTCTTCCTCGTTTCTTACGCCTGGGCCGACGTCATTGCGGCTATGGGGGCGAAGGAAATCCGTGCGAGTAGTGCGCTGGTTGGCGCTGTCCAAACCGTGAAGACGGATAGGGTGTTGTTTGTGAATCCGCCTGGCGAGCCGGACACGTGGATTGAGGACGAACGGATACTCACGGCGATCACTCATTACGGCAGGGATGGAGCACTCACCGAAAGGATAGAGTACGCGCCTGATGGAGCAGTGATGGTCCGCGCCGTCCGCAGTTATAACCGGGCGAGCAAGCTGAGTACCGAACAGTTGTATAACTCCCAGGGGACGCTCTGGCGGCAGACCAGCCATACCTATGATGAGGCGGGCCGTCTGACACAGGCGGTGAGTACTGACGTGGATGGCGATCTCTGGTTTCGAGATGTCTATACGTACACCGAAGACGGGCAGCCGGCGCACATCGATCACCACGACCCGGACGGAACCTTTTTACACCGCGCGAGCTTTACCTACGATGGGGAAGGCCGGATCGCCAAACGGTCATTGTCTGATGCCGATGGCTCTCCGATCTCAAGCAATACCTATGTGTATGATGCAGATGGAAGAGTACAAACCGTGGTCACCCACGGGCGAAGCGGAGCGCTGACGTCCCGCTGGGTGTACGCCTATGACGAGCACGGGAATGAACGGGAGTGGGTAGAGTCTGACAGGGACGGTGCTGTTCAGCGTAAAGAGGTCTATACCTACGAGTACGATGGCCAAGGGAATTGGGTAAAGCAGGTCACTGAGGGGTGGATTCCGGACGATGACGAGGGCTACCTCGAACCCGCCGAGGCAGTGTATCGGACGATTACCTATCACCCGCAGGAAGGGACCGGGGACAAGGAGGGTCTATAGGGTCCATTGAGTCCATTGAGTCTCCGAGACCCAACAGGCCCTATAGACCCAAAAACCCAACAGACCCCAGCCCCCTACGCCTTCATTCCCGCGGCTTTGGCCTTCTCATGGATACTGGAGGCCGCGCTGGCGCGACTATCGACCCGCGCAAACCAGGCCGTCAGGTTTTTCAGGTCCGGGCTGATATTCTGGCCGACGCCGGCCCCGAAATCAAAGGCACAGTACAGAATAATATCGACCAGCGTAAACCGATCACCCACGATAAACTGTTTGCCCTCCATCAGGCCATCCAGCCAGGCGAGCTTTTCCTGCACGATTTCCTTGAGGCCGGCCGCGGCTTCGGGCAGACAGTGCATCCGCTCCTTAAACATGTCCAGCCCCTCGGAGTAGCGGAAGCCGTTATACATATGCTCCGTGATCTGGAGCTCAATACGCCGCTGCCACATGCGGGTTTCGGCTTTTTCTTCCGGGGTTGAGCCGATTAAGGCCGGGCCGGACTGGGTGTCTTCAAGGTATTCGCAAATGGCGGTCGTTTCTGCCAGGATGCTGCCATCGTCCAGCTCGATCGACGGCATTTGGCCACCGGGATTCTTGTCGGTATACGGCCCTTGCCGGTTTTCCGCACCCAGAATATCTACTTCGATCGTATCAAGCGTAATGCCTTTTTCCGCCATGAACATGCGCACACAGCGTGGATTCGGGCCGAGTGAATTATACATTCTCATAAGAGCCTCCTTCGTGGGGTATATTTTAGAGCGGTTTAGCCTATTTGCTCCACGGGGCGCAAGCAGGGAGTGTAACGACGCTCACCGGACGCACTGCCGGCCACCGTTGGCCGTACCGGTACTCGCTACCGTGTCGCGAGCCGGCAGAAGCAGGAGGCGGTGATCGGGACGTCGGTACGGGCCAGGGCGAGGTCCAGCCGCTGCTTCACGATTGCCGCCTCCTGAGTCCACCCGAGCCGCTGGAGGCATTCGTGATATCCGTGCAGGCTCCAGACGTTGTCCGGGTGCTGGCAGGCGCGGCTCAGCGTATTGTCGTACCCGAGATCCGCTCGATACACCGCGGCCGCCTCATCGACCCGACCCTGCTCGAGCAGCAGGGCGGCAAGCGCGTGGCGCGTCGGTTGCATCCATCCCCAGGGCTCGTCGTAGGGCAGGTTGTCGTCCAACTCAACGGCCGCCCGGAGATGTCTGAACGCGGTGCCAAAGCGGCCGCGACGGTACTCGATCTCACCCCTCATCATCTCTCCCGCGATCGCGAGAATGTCGAGGCAGCGGTTGTTGAACACATAGCGGCTCTCCGGGACGCGGGTGAGCGCCTCATCGAAGCTGGCGGCCTCGCGCTCCGCCGCGTCGACATCGCCCGTCACCGCGCGAGCTACCGCCTTGGCGTACCGCATCATCGCAGTCGTCACGCAAAAAAGATCGCGGTTCTCCGGCAGCGCTTCCGCAACGATAGCGTTCCACTTCCCGAACCGGATGAGCACGTGCTGCTTCATCGAAACAAAGCCTTCCAGCCAGTCCGCCATGGGCGGCGAGGTGAGGGTGAGCAACTCCTCGGGAAGCGTCGCGATCATCTCCTCGGCCGCTGCAAGCGCGGGCCGGAACTGCCCGAGGAACATCGCCCCGTAGATCTTGAAGTGGTAGTTATGGCACCGGTAGAGCGAGTAGAAGTTGTCCGCACCCTCGCGCGTGAGAAACTTGCGGTCCGCTTCGATGGCCGCCTGGTTCGACTCCACCACCGCTCGGTAGTCGCCACAAAGCACGTCGATGTGGGTCGGCATGTGCTCGAGATGCCCGGCGTCCGGCACGAGACCGCGTAGCCGGTCGCCAGCCGTGAGCGCCCGCTCCGGGTGCGGCGACATCTCCATCAGGTGGATGTACATGTGGAGCAGGCCCGGGTGCGCCTCCTCGCCCCGTTCCTCGCGCCGACGCATCGCCTTCTCGAGGACCTCGATGGCCTCTTCCGTATCCGCCCCTTCTGCCGACCGCCCGGTCTTCAGGTTCCAGAGCGCCCACGGGGTGCGGTTCATGATCGCCTCGACGAACAGGGCCGCTACGTCCGGGTCGTCCTCGCCGTGCTCCGCATAGACCGCCCGCATCGCACCCGCGTATGCATCGTTCCACGGGCACATGTCCGCCACAGGCGAGCGTGATGGGTAGCGGTGTGCGAGGGCGCCAATGAGGGACCGCTCGGTATCCGTCGCGTTCGGGGCGAGCGTCCGCGCCCGTGCCGCCGCGTCGTACGCGGTCTCGAGCGAACGGGCCGCGTCCCCCTCGTCGAACGCCTCCCACGGCTTGTTGTAGTTCGGTCCGACCGCGTAGGCGACTCCCCACCACGCCATGACGCACGCAGGGTCGGCAGCGAGCGCCCGGCGGTAACACGCGACCGCCTCGTCATGGTTGTAGCCGTAGGTCCAGGCCAGCCCCCGGTCGAACCAGCGCTGCGCTTCCTCGGAGCCGGTCGTGACAGGCCGGCTGTAAGTCCCCAGATCGTAGTAGCCTTCGGACATGGTCTCTCCTTCACGAATCTTGCCGCGGGTGTCGCACGTGCCAGCCTGCATATCCCACCAAGTGTCCCCGTGCGAGAGAGAACTTGTCCTCTCCAAGAGGGGCTACCGGGCTCGGAGTGTCGTATTTCCCCGCCTTGTCTTCCCCCGGTCCTTATTTTAGGCTGCAATCCGATCACGCGACACTGGTGAGTTCGTTCACTGTGGTCAGGAGCCCTGGATGCCTGCTGAGCCGCCTCGTTTTTTAGCCGATCGCATGGTCGGCACCTTAGCAAAATGGCTGCGTATTCTTGGCTATGATACCGTCTATATGCCCGAGGTTTCCCCTGCGAGCGTAAAACGCGAAGCGCGCCGCCAGGACCGTATCCTGCTGACCCGCCGTACCTGTTTTCTGAACCAGAAAGACGTTCCGCCGTTTGTGTTTATTCGCGCTGACCGTTTTCGGGAGCAGCTCAAACAGGTTTGCACCGACTTGCAGCTCACGGTCTCGTCCTCTCTGCTCAGGCGGTGCAGCGTGTGCAATCGGGAATTGGAAACAATCGACCGCGAGCGGGTTCAATCCCGCGTACCCGCCTATGTGTGGCAGACGCAATCGACCTTTTTCCGCTGTCGGCAGTGCCAGCGCATCTATTGGAATGCCACCCACCGCGAACGTATACTCGAAGAACTGAGACACATGGGGATGGTGTAGGGAGCAATGGAATCGGCCGGAGCCCAACCCATCTGGCTGTTCTGGGACGGGGCATGCGGCTTGTGTCAGCGAGCCGTTGCCTGGGTCAAACACCGCGATGTGATGAATCAGATTCGGGCGGTTGCCTACCAGGATGCGCCCCGCCCCCCGATGACGGACAGCCTGGCCCGGCAGTGTGAACGCTCGGTATACGTCATTACGCCGGACGGACAGGTTTTGTCCGCCGGCCGGGCGAGTCTGTATGTACTCGGGAAGGTAGGGTTCCCGCGTCTGGCCTGGGTGGGCTGCCTGCCGCCCTTTGTGTGGGGGGTTGAACTGGGCTATTGGATCGTCGCGCGAAATCGGCAGTTTTTCAGCAAGTGGTTGTTTCCAGAAAAGTAAGGATTCTGGGGCCATCTTTTACTATTACTATACCCGCCCCAGTTGGCGCAGGGCCTCATACAACACAATCGCCGCAGCGTTGGACAAGTTCAAACTGCGCACCTGTTCTCCCGGCATCGGAATGGTGTACAGGGTCTCGGCATATTCCGTACGGATTGCCTCTGACAACCCCCGTGTCTCGCTGCCAAAGACGAGCAGGTCGTCGGGCCGATAGCGAACCGTGGTGTAGGACCGCTGGGCGCGGGCGGAAAAGGCCAGCAGACGACCGGGTGGGCGACGTTTGAGGAAGGCGCTCCACGACTCATACACGTGCAGGTCGACAGCTGGCCAGTAGTCGAGGCCGGCGCGCTTGAGATAGCGGTCCTCAAGAGAAAATCCCAGCGGACCAACGAGGTGCAAGGGACTTTGCGTAGCTGCACATAGCCGGGCGGTTGTCCCAGTGTTGGGCGGAATCTCCGGTTCGACAAAGACGATGTGCATGGGTGAACGACCGGACTAGTCAGGCTCTTTAACCCGGATCGGGTAGGTGTCCTCACCTATGTGTAAAACGAATCCTTCGCCCGTAGCCGCCGGCTGGACGTACTGCGTGAGTTGGTAATAGGCTGGTCGAAGAAAGCGGGCCGCGTGTTTTTGTCCTTTGACTTTGCAGTACAGGACATCATTGGCGCCGATGGTCAGCGTGGGGGGGGACAGTCGCTCTTGGCTCTCGTCGTTTAATCGCAAGGTAAATCCCTGCTCCGGGTCTCCGGCGACCTGGGTCACAACATAGGGCGTGTCTTCAATTTCGACGCGCGCGTGGTCGCGCCCCAGCACGATTTCATACTCGCCCCGCTCATTCTCTTGGAGGCATTGGCTGAAGAGCTTGTTGATGCGCTGATTTTGGATACGCTCATCGTTGGCATACCACCAGCCATCTTTTCCAAAGTGTATCTTGCGGGTGGGGTCGATGGCCCAGAAACCGGCTTGTGGCATGGCTGCTCAGCTCTATTGACGTGATCCACGGTCCGCGGTGTCGAGAATGAGCGTCACCGGGCCGTCGTTTACAAGTTGGACTGCCATATGCGCCTGGAAGTGGCCCGTGGCAACCGGAATATGGCGGCGCTGACAGCAGGCGACAAAATATTCATACAACGGTTTGGCGGTGGCCGTCCCCGCCGCGGCCGTAAACGATGGGCGGCGACCTTTGCGCGTATCGCCGTACAGCGTGAATTGCGAGACAATCAAAAGTGATCCGCCCACGTCTTGGACTGAATAGGCAAATTTTCCGGCCTGGTTCGAGAAAATCCGCAGCCCGATAATTTTCTCGCTCAGAAAGTTCGCCTCCGCTTCGGTGTCCCCCGTTGTCACGCCGAGCAGGACAAGCAGGCCGTGCTGGATCTGCCCGACGATTTCCCCCTCAACCGAGACCCGCGCCTCGCTCACTCGCTGGATAACGGCTCGCATGCTGTTGTTTCTTCTCTGTGTGATAGGTAGCTGAGTCCTCCGGTGCATACAAGATGAGAGCCGTCCAGATGTCCACCGAACTGGCATCAGGCCATGCCCTCGGCTATGATCGCCGTATGTATCCCGTCCTGCTCGAACTCGGCCCCTTCACGATATACAGCTACGGGGTCATGATGGCCCTGGGCTTCGTGGCTGCGGCTTGGCTGCTGGGTAAAGGGCTGGCCTATCAAGGCCGGAACCCGGACCTTGCTTCGACCCTGGTCCTGTGGGCTGCCATCGGGGGGCTGATCGGTGCCCGGCTGCTTTTCATTCTGGGTAATTGGTCCGCATTTCTGGCCGATCCGTGGGCTTTGCTTTTCACCGGTGCCGGCTTTGTCTGGCACGGCGGCTTAATCGGTGGCACCGTCGGCGTCAGTGTGTGTATCCGGCACTATAAGCTACCCTGGCGGGAGACCATGGATGCGATTGCCCCGGCAATTGCCCTGGGCCATGGAACCGGACGCATTGGCTGCCAGTTAGCTGGTGACGGGGACTGGGGACCGCCAACCGACCTGCCCTGGGGAATGGCCTACCCGGATGCCATTGTTGGCTGGGACTATCCGCCGGACGTGTTCGTTCATCCGACGCCGCTCTACGAGTTGGCAGCGTATTTTGCGATTGCGGCCGTGTTGTGGAACCGCCGGACGGCTGGGTATCACCCCGGCTCCCTGTTTTGGGGGTATTTGCTCTTGGCCGGGATTGCCCGGTTTTTCCTGGAATTTGTGCGGGTCAATCCTCCGCTCTGGGGAGCATTCTCTCAAGCCCAGGTGATCAGCATCGGCCTGATGCTGGTCGGGGCGAGCCTTCTATTCAAAAGCGGGCAGCACGGGCGCGTCCCGGCTGTCCACAATACGCTGGAGAAATCGCGGTGAGACTCTGGTTTATCCTCGGGGGGATCGGCTCGGTTGTTCTGCTGGGCGTGCTGCTGCTGATCACAACGCCCTCTCCGACCACACTGCCCCGACCGGCTCCGGATTTCCTGCTGCCCGATATGAGCGGTCAGGCGGTCCGCCTGTCTCAGCTCAAGGGGAAAGTTGTTCTGCTCAATGTTTGGGCGACGTGGTGCGGTCCGTGTCGGCAGGAGATGCCGACTATGGAAACCCTCGCTCACAAACTCAGCGGTGAGGACTTTGTGTTGTTGGCTGTGAGCCAGGATGTCGATGGAGCCGCCACGGTGAAGCCCTATCTGCAAGAAGGTGGATATACCTTTCCCGTGCTGCTTGATGTCCGGGGAGAGGTTGGCAAGAAATATGGTGTCACCGGTTATCCCGAAACATTTGTCATTGATCGTCAAGGGCAAGTCGTTTATCACCACATTGGCTATAATGACTGGGCTCAACCTCAGATAGAGAAGGTGCTCCGGCGTTTGATCCAACAGGGAGAGTGGCGTGTCGATACGGGAATGCCGACGTCCGGCGCCCATACCCCCGTACTGTCAGAAGGATAAGGGGGCCTTATTCCCAAGCAGCATGAGGAAGACAAGGCCGGATAGCAGCCCCGTCCCATATCGGAGAGTATGAAGTATGCTATACTGTACGACTGGCAACAGCGTACAAAGCCGAGGGCATGGCAGATAGCAGGGGAATACAATGATGCACAGGAAGCGGCGGCGAATCCTGATCGGATTGGTTGCTGGTGGTGTTGGGCTCAGCGTGATTCTGTTTGGGGGACATGGGCTCAATCTTGTTTCAGCCGTTGACCGCAGCACCTATGAAGACCTTGAGGCGTTCACTAATGTCTTGGCCATTGTTCGCAAGAACTACGTTGAGGAAACAGAGACCCAAGCCCTTATCGAAGGGGCGATTAATGGCATGCTCGGTGCGTTGGACCCGCACAGTGCCTATCTGACACCGGATTCCTATAAGGAGCTCCAGGTTGATACGGAGGGCAGTTTCGGCGGTCTGGGTATTGAGATCACCCTTCGCGATGGCATTCTGACCGTTGTTTCGCCCATTGAGGATACGCCCGCCTACCGTGCCGGAGTCCAAGCCGGGGATCAGATCATCAAGATTAACGATGAGCTGACAAAAGACATGTCGCTTATCCAGGCGGTCAAAAAGATGCGGGGCAAGCAGGGGACTCAGATTACGATCTCGGTCCGCCGTGAAGGTGTTCCCCGGCTGATTGATGTGTCCCTTATTCGTGAAGTGATCAAGATTCGCAGTGTGAAATCGAAAATCCTGGAAGAAGGCTATGTCTATATCCGGGTCACCCAGTTTCAGGATCGAACCAGTAATGATCTGGATACCGCGCTGAAAAAATTCGGTCAGGAAGCCGTCCCACTCCAGGGCATGGTGCTGGACCTGCGCAATAACCCCGGCGGACTGCTCAGCCAGGCGGTCAAGGTCTCCGACCTCTTTTTGAGTTCCGGCATGATCGTGTATACCGAAGGCCGACTCGAAAGCCAGCAGCAAAAATATTTCGCCCATCCCGGAGGATATACGGACATCCCGATGGTTGTCCTGGTCAATGGCGGCAGTGCCAGCGCCTCCGAGATCGTCGCCGGGGCGGTCCAGGATCACGGCCGCGCAGTGGTGCTGGGAGTCAAGACTTTTGGCAAAGGCTCGGTGCAGACGATTTTACCGGTCGATGGGGGGGCGGCGCTGCGGCTGACGACCGCCATGTATTTCACACCGAATGGACGGTCGATCCAGGTGACGGGCATCGCCCCTGACATTGAACTTGAAAACATCCCCGAAGCCTATGCCGCCGCCCAACGACGGCACGGGGTGCGTGAAGAGAATTTGCGCGGACATTTTGGCAACATCAGCGACACTCCGAACGATCCATTGGGCGACCGTCCTGCCGATGCCGAGCCCCAGGCCCTGCCCGAGATTGATATTAAGGAAGGGGAGCTGGGCAAAGACCCGCAGCTCGACCGGGCGCTTGAGTTACTCAAGTCGTGGAAGGTCTTTCAGACCACGGTTGCTGAGGCAAAAGGCTAGGGCGGCCGACGTGCTGGCGTGACCTCTGCCGCTATGACGACCTCTGCCTTTGCATCTGGCTCCTCGCGTGCGCTGTCCGTCACCGACCTGGCAAGCCTGATCCAGGGCCAGCTTGAGGCCGATTTTGGCGACATCTGGGTCGTTGGTGAACTCTCCGGCCTGCGCACCCCCGCCTCCGGGCATATCTATTTCACCCTCAAGGATGAGACCAGCCAGTTGCGTGGTGTGATGTTTCGCGGTTATGCCCGGTTGCTTCGATTCCGGCCCGAGGACGGTCTGGAGGTCCTGATCAAGGGCCGGGTCAGTCTGTATTCCGCCCGGGGCGATTTGCAGGTCTATGCGGCCAGCATGGAGCCGCGCGGGCTGGGTGGGCAACAATTAGCCCTGGAGCAACTCAAAGCCAAACTCGCCTCCGAGGGCCTCTTCGCCCCGGAGCGCAAACGCCCCCTGCCATTCTTCCCGCGTCGGGTCGGCGTCGTGACCGCCCTCGGAGGGGCGGCTATTCAGGATATTCTGACCATTCTGCACGGCCGCTGCCCGTATACGCAGGTCGTCGTCCGACCCACTAAAGTGCAAGGCGCCGGGGCGGGTGTTGAAATTGCCGCGGGTATCAATGACCTGAACGAGCACGGGCAGGTGGAGGTGATTATTGTCGGGCGCGGTGGCGGCTCGCGTGAGGATCTATACGCTTTTAATGAAGAGGTGGTGGCCCGCGCAATCGCCGACTCGGACCGGCCTGTTATCGCCGCGGTTGGCCATGAGATTGACCTGAGCATTGCCGACCTGGTGGCGGATTCCCGCGCTCCAACGCCGACTGCCGCGGCCGAGATGGTTGTGCCAGTATGGGCTGACCTGTCTGACCGTGTGGTGGATACTGCCCGGGCGTTAACAACAGCTATGCAGCGGACGGTGACTGACCGGCGCCGTCAGGCCATGCAACTGGAAGAACGTATGCGTGACCCGCAGCACCAGGTTGACGCGCTACGCGAGCGAACACGGATAGCGCTGGCCCGTCTCCATTCGGCGTTTCAGAGCAAGAACGAGGGGGCACGTGCCCGACTCGAAGACCTCGCCGCAACCCTCAACAGCTTGAGTCCCCTTGCTGTTTTGGGTCGGGGATATAGTCTCACGCGGACTATACCTGAGAACGCTGTCGTGCGGGATGCTGCAACGCTGCGTCCCGGAGAGAACGTGCGCTTGACTTTTGCTCAAGGCGAAGCACGGGCCCGCGTTGAAGAGGTAACACCCTCGATAGACTGAGATAGAGATGGAAATTGCCGTGGATAAAAAATTTGAAGACGCCTTACAGGATTTGGAAGGCGTAGTTGAGAAACTTGACGCTGGGACCCTGTCGCTCGAAGAATCCCTCCAGGCATTTGAAGAGGGGGTGGCGCTGGTACGCTTTCTGGAAGAGAAACTGACCGAAGTGGAAAAACGGGTCGAGGTCTTAACACGGGATAACAGCGGTCTCTTTCAGACCCAAAGCTTAGAAACCGACGAAGAAGGGGATGCGTGAAACTCGAACAGTATTTAGAACGGCGCTGTACGCTGATCGACCGGACGCTCAAGCAGCTCCTGGCCGACCATGAGGCCCCGCCCAAGAACCTGGGCAAGGCCATGCACTACAGTCTGTTTTCCGGGGGGAAACGGATTCGGCCCATCCTGGCCCTGGCCAGCGGGGAGGCCGTCGGCGCGCGGCCGCAGCCCATCCTGCCCTTTGCCTGCGCGTTGGAAATGATCCATTCGTACTCGTTGGTGCACGACGATCTGCCGGCCATGGACGATGATGACCTGCGACGCGGGAAGCCGACCAATCATGTCGTGTTTGGTGAAGCCATGGCCATTTTGGCCGGTGACGGGCTACTGACCGAAGCCTTTCGGATTATGGCCCAGGCCGCGCTCAAACGCAGACAGGACCGCACCGCGGCTCTCCAAGCTATATGGGAAGTGGCGGCCGGAGCCGGTATGGCCGGCATGGTTGGCGGACAGGTGGCGGACATTGAAGCCGAACATCAAAAGCCGACTCGCAAACGGGTTGAGTATATTCATACCCGCAAGACCGGGGCACTGCTGCGGGCATCGGTCCGCGTTGGCGCCCGAGTCGGGGGAGCGAGCGCGAAACAATACGCCTGCCTCGACCGGTACGGGACGGCCGTTGGACTGGCCTTTCAGGTGACGGACGATATTATGGATATTGAAGGCGGCACGGCAAAAACGGGCAAACGAGTTGGCCGTGATGCCGAGCTCAACAAAGCCACCTATCCTGCCGCCCTGGGTATGAAAAAAACCAAGCGGTATGCGCGAGAGCTGCTTGATGAGGCTCTCACCGCCCTCCAATCATTTGGGCCCAAAGCCGAACCGCTGCGCCAGATCGCCCGTTTTGTGGTCGAACGAGCCGTCCCGTCTGAAACGTGAGCCAACGCAAACGCCTCGATCTGCTGCTGGTTGAACGCGGTCTGGTTTCCAGCCGAGAGCAGGCCCGGCGGCTGATCATGGCTGGTGCCGTGGTTGCCGGCGAGCAGCGGGTGGACAAGCCCGGCACCTTGGTTGATCCGGCGACCGCAGTGAGGCTCAAGGCCGACGCGCAGTCTCCGTATGTCAGTCGAGGCGGCCACAAACTGGCGGGTGGACTGAAAGCCTTTGGTTTGGACGTGACCGGGGTCACCGCCCTGGATGTCGGGGCTTCAACCGGTGGGTTTACGGACTGTCTGTTACAGAACGGCGCAGCCAAGGTCTTTGCCGTTGACGTCGGCTATGGGCAACTGGCCTGGTCTCTCCGCCAAGACCCGCGCGTCGTGAACCTGGAACGGCGTAATATCCGTAGCCTTACTCCTGACGAATTGATCCCGACTCCAAGCTTGGCGGTGATAGACGCCTCGTTTATTTCACTCACCCTGGTCATCCCCCACGTCACCAGCCTGATTACCGACAGGGGAGAGATTGTTGCCTTGGTGAAGCCTCAATTCGAAGTGGGGAAAGGCCGGGTGGGGAAGGGTGGTGTTGTCCGTGACCCGGCCCTCCATACGGAAGTACTGTCGGACTTGCAGGAGCGTGCGAATCAGTGGCGGCTTCAAGTCAGAGGGGTGACGGAGTCTCCCCTGCGGGGGCCAAAAGGCAATAAAGAATTTCTCCTGTATTTACAGAAGCGCTGATTCTCTATCCCCTCTTGGGAGGGGTGCCGAAGGCGGGGTGGGTTCTCTCCTACCGGACGCGAGGCCACACCCACCCCGGACCCCTCCGAGGAGAGGAATAGAGGAATCGGACTGAGTCGGCGCTGAGTGGAGTCACAGGGCTAATTCGAGGAGGAAGTTCGTATGTCCTTGAGCCAAAAATTACATGCAGCCACGCCGACCTGGCAAAAGACGCTCACGCACCCCTTTGTGGTCGGCCTCGGAAACGGCAGCCTACCCTTGGAAAAATTCCAGTTTTACATGTGTCAGGACTATATATTCCTGATTGAGTACAGCCGCGTCCTGGCCCTGGCGACGGCAAAAGCTCCCGACCTGGACACCATGGGACGTTTTGCCCGACTCCTTGATGCGACCCTCAATCAGGAAATGGCGCTCCACCGCGCGTTTGCTGCGGAGTGTGGCATCAGCACGGAGACGCTGGTCTCCACTCAGGCCGCGCCAACCACTCAGGCGTATACGAATCATTTAGTACGAGTGGCGGCGCTCGGAGACCTGGCTGCCATAGTCAGCGCGGTCCTGCCCTGCCAGTGGGGCTATAGTGAAATCGGCCAGGCTCTGGCACGACAGGGCAGGCCGAGCGCTCCGGCCTTTTATGGCAAATGGATTGATATGTACGCCGACCCGGAGTTTGCCGCCCTTTCGACTTGGCTCCGGGACGTGCTCGACCGCCTGGCATCAACCGCGGACGAAAAGCAGCTCACCCAGATTTTTCAAACCAGCGCTCGCTACGAATATCTCTTCTGGGAAATGGCCTACCAAACGCAGGACTGGCCGGTGTAAGCGGTGGCCTGATTTGTTCGTATGGTCTCCGTAGGTCGGATTAGCGAAGCGTAATCCGACAGGGGTAAGGCGCGGGGTGTCGGGTTACGCCGTCGGCTAACTCGACCTACGAGACTGCTGGACGGAGTGATCCCTTGACAGTCAAGAGGAACGGGGGTACACAAAAGGAACCTTTAATTTAGCCCCGAGAGGCTAGGAAGGGCGGCCATGAAAGATTTCATCTTCCTCACTGCATTGACGAAAGTAGAATAAGCCTCCTTGGACTTCCAAGGGGGCTTTTTTTTGACTTATGCCACAGGCGACGCAGCGTATCGTTCTGGATTCGTCAGCAATCGCACGGGCCCTGACCCGGATTGCACACGAGATTCTTGAGCGGAATCAAGGGAGCGACCAACTCGCGTTGGTTGGGATTCACACCCGTGGCGTGGACCTGTCGGGTCGCTTGGCAGACAAGGTCGCCGCGATCGAAGGGGTCCGTCCGCAGTGCGGAGAAATTGATATCACCCTGTATCGCGACGACGTGGGGCGGACCCGGACCCAGCCTGAGGTGCATGGCACCTCCATCCCTTTTGCGGTCGATACCATGCGCATCGTGCTGGTAGACGATGTGCTGTACACGGGGCGGACCGTCCGCGCGGCAATGGACGCGCTGGTTGACTTTGGCCGGCCCAAAAGCATTCAACTTGCAGTCCTGGTTGATCGAGGACACCGCGAGCTGCCGATTCGGCCTGACTATGTGGGAAAAAATATTCCAACGTCGTACGAAGAACGGGTGTCGGTCTGTCTAGTGGAACACGATGGACAGGATCGGGTCGTGATAGAGTAGGGGGTCGCCATGACGTTCAGCCAGCGCCATTTTCTTGGTATCGAAGGTTTGTCTCGGGACGAATTATTATTTGTGCTCAACACGGCCGAATCTTTTCGGGAGATTTCTGAGCGGGAGGTGAAAAAAGTCCCAACGCTCCGGGGGAAAACCATTATCAACCTGTTCTACGAATCCAGCACCCGGACGCGCTCCTCCTTTGAGATTGCGGCCAAACGCCTGTCTGCTGATGCGATCAATATCTCCGCCTCCACGAGCAGCGTGAACAAAGGAGAAACTCTGATGGATACGGCCCGCAACCTGTGCGCCATGCGTCCGGCGGCCCTGGTGCTGCGTCATCCGGCGTCCGGCGCGCCTCACCTGCTGGCCCGGTTGAATCAATGTCCGGTGATCAATGCCGGTGACGGCACCCATGAGCACCCGACCCAGGCGCTTCTGGACGTCATGACCATCCGTGAACATCTCGGCGACATTCACGGAAAAACCGTTGCCATTGTGGGCGATATTCTCCACAGCCGGGTGGCGCGGTCCAATATCCTGGCCCTGACAACCCTGGGTGCCCAGGTCCGGCTGATCGGCCCACCAACCCTGCTGCCACCGGAATTCAGCCGTTGGGGTGCTGAACGGCATACGGATTTGCGGGCCGGCCTGGCCGGGGTTGACGCGATTATGATGCTGCGCTTGCAGCGTGAGCGACAAACGCGGAATTTCTTTCCCAGCCTGGACGAATACGCCCGCCGCTTCTGCTTGACTGTCGAGGCGCTCAGAGAAGCAAAACCGAACGTCATTATTTTACACCCCGGTCCAATGAACCGCGGTGTTGAGATTGACTCACGGGTTGCAGATGGTCCGTATTCGGTGATTCTCGAACAAGTGACAAACGGCGTTGCGGTCCGCATGGCCGTTCTCTACCTGCTCACAACGCAGGAGCGGCTGGCGACCCGGGACCAGTCTGTAGCCAATGGGCAGGCGGTCGGACAGGAGGGTTCTGACGTGCAGGCAGAACCCAGTGTGTGGGATGAGCACACTTTACCCAAACGGGCGGTGGGGCAATAAACCATGCGCAGAGTCGTGCAGAACGGAACGGTCATTGATCCGGTCAATGGGCTGGAGGCGAACCTCGATCTCCTCACCGAAGAGGGCGTGATTCGTGAGTTGGGCCAGCCCGGCGGCTTTGCCTCGGTCGAGGCGCAGCGTATTGACGCCTCCGGCTGCGTTGTCGTTCCTGGACTGATTGATATGCATGTCCACCTGCGCGAGCCGGGCTATGAATACAAAGAGACGGTTCTGACCGGCACCCAGGCCGCGGTGGCTGGCGGATTCACCGCGGTGGCGTGTATGGCCAATACCAATCCGGTCAATGATAATGGAGCGGTCACGCGCTTTATTGTTGAGCAGGCGCGCAGTGTCGGGTTGGCTCGGGTGTTCCCGATCGGGGCGCTTTCAAAGGGCCTCCACGGAGAAGAGTTAGCCGAAATCGGAGAGATGATTGAGGCCGGTGCCGTCGCCATATCAGACGACGGACGTCCGGTTATGGATGCCAACCTTATGCGCCGGGCGCTGGAATACTGCTCGATGTTTGATGTGCCGATCAGCGTGCATGAAGAAGACCTGCACCTCTCATCCGGGGGGAGTATGAATGAGGGGCCGACCTCGGTGCGCCTGGGGATTCGCGGCGTCCCGAGTGTCGCCGAAGATGTCATGGTCGCCCGTGATATTGCTCTGGCGCGCCTTACCGGCGGACGGGTGCATATTGCTCATATCAGTACCCGCCGCGCGGTGGACTCGGTCCGTCAGGCAAAAGCCGAAGGTCTGGCGGTCACGACCGAGGTCGCTCCGCATCATTTTACGCTCACCGAAGAGGCAGTTGAGGGGTATAATACCAACGCAAAAATGAGCCCGCCGCTCCGACTGGCCGACGATGTGGCGGCCATGAAGGAAGGCTTGCGAGACGGGACCATTGACGCCATTGCGACCGACCATGCCCCCCACCACAGAGACGAGAAAGAGGTCGAATTCGACCAGGCCGCTCACGGCGTGACTGGCTTGGAGACGGCCCTGTCGTTGACGCTACGTTTAGTCCAGGACGGGGTGTTGTCCCTCTCCGAAGCAGTACAGAAACTGACTATGAACCCGGCTCGTATTCTGGGGCTCCCCTATGGCACGCTTTCGGTGGGCAGGCCGGCGGACCTGACACTTTTTGACACCCAAGCGAGCTGGCAGGTGAAACCACTTGCCTCTCGGTCGCGCAGTCAGAACACGCCTTTTGCCGGCTGGGAGCTGACCGGTAAGGTACGGCTGACCATGGTCGATGGTCGGATCGTGTACGATGACCGTGAACAGGAGGGCCAGCCGGCGTGAGACCCACAGCACTCTTAGCCCTTGCCGATGGGACAGTTTTTGAGGGGAGCGCTTTTGGCGCTCAGGGAGAAGTGGTCGGCGAGATCGTCTTCAACACTTCGCTGACTGGCTATCAGGAAATTCTCACCGATCCCTCCTATACAGGCCAGATCGTCACCATGACCTATCCCGAGATCGGCAATGTCGGGGTCAATACCGAAGATGTTGAATCCCGTCAGCCTTTTGTTGAAGGCTTTGTGGTCAAGGAATACTGGGAACGGCCCAGCAACTGGCGGGCTCAGAAGAGCCTGGCCGCCTATATGTGCGAGCATGACATCGTGGGCATTCAGGGCATTGATACCCGGGCGCTCGTCCGTCGCATTCGCGACGGCGGCGCCCAACAGGGCGTGATCTCGACCCGTGACCTCGATGCCAAGCGTTTGGTGGAAAAAGCGCAAGCCGCCCCAAGCTTGGTTGGACGTGACCTGGTCAAAGAGGTCACCTGTCGCGAGCCGTACGACTGGTCTCAAGGCTATTGGGAGTTGGAGGGCGGCTATCGCCAGCAAGGGACAGGCCGTGTACCCGAGCCGCGCTTCTCTGTGGTTGCTTACGATTTTGGCGTGAAGTTCAACATCCTGCGCCATCTGGTTGAGGCAGGCTGTCGGGTGCGGGTCGTGCCGGCCCACACGCCTGCGGCAGAAGTCCTGGGCCTCAAGCCGGATGGTGTTTTCTTATCGAATGGGCCGGGCGACCCGGATGCGTTGCCGTATGCCAAGGAGAATATCGCCGCCCTGGTCGGAAAAGTCCCCTTGTTTGGTATCTGTCTGGGACACCAGATTCTGGGTCTGGCGTTGGGCGGGCAGACCTATAAACTCAAATTCGGTCATCACGGGGGCAATCAGCCGGTGATGGATCTCGCAACCCGGAAGGTTGAAATTACGGCGCAGAATCACGGTTTCTGTGTCGATGTCGATTCGTTGCAAGAGCGGGCGGAAGTCACCCACCTCAACCTGAACGACCGGACGGTTGAAGGCTTGCGGCATACGCAGGAGCCCCTCTTTTCCGTGCAGTACCATCCGGAGTCTTCTCCGGGTCCCCATGACGCAGACTATTTATTTCGGCGCTTCACCGCGCTGATGGAGCAGTTTCGCGGCTGATTCCTGACCAGCAGATAGACACCATGCCCAAGCGTACAGACCTTCATTCCATTTTACTGATCGGTTCCGGCCCCATTGTGATTGGCCAGGCGTGCGAATTCGATTACTCGGGCACCCAAGCCTGTAAGGCACTCAAAGAGGAGGGCTACCGCGTCATACTGGTCAACTCGAATCCGGCCACGATTATGACCGACCCCGATTTTGCGGACCGGACCTATATTGAACCGCTGACCCGGCCTGTCCTTGAAAAAATTATTGAAAGAGAACGCCCGGACGCCTTGCTGCCGACCATTGGCGGCCAGACCGGTTTGAATCTGGCCATTGACCTGGCCGAAGGGGGTATTCTCGACCGCTACGGAGTAGAACTCATCGGGGCCAAGCTGCCGGCCATCAAGAAAGCCGAAGATCGGGATTTGTTCAAGGCGGCCATGGAGCGCATCGGGCTGGATCTGCCTCGGAGCGGCTGTATCCATTCTCTTGAGGAAGCCTACGTCTTACGCGAGACCTTGGGCCTGCCGTTGATTATCCGGCCGTCCCGCACCCTGGGGGGGGCCGGGGGTGGGATCGTCCAAACACCGCAAGAGTTTCAGACCATTGTTGAGTGGGGCTTACAGGCCTCTCCCACGCATGAGGTCCTGATTGAAGAGTCGATTGCCGGTTGGAAAGAGTTTGAATTGGAAGTGATGCGTGACACCCAGGACAATGTGGTCATCATCTGCTCCATCGAAAATTTCGATCCGCTCGGCGTTCATACTGGCGATTCCATTACGGTGGCGCCCGCCCAGACCCTGACCGATAAGGAATACCAACTCATGCGGGATGCGGCGTTGCGCATTATCCGTGAAATCGGGGTGGACACGGGTGGGTCCAATATCCAGTTCGCCGTCCACCCGGAGACCGGCCGGTTGGTCGTTATTGAAATGAACCCGCGCGTGTCCCGTTCCTCGGCACTGGCGAGTAAAGCGACCGGATTTCCGATTGCCAAAATTGCCGCAAAGCTGGCCGTGGGCTACACCCTGGACGAAATTCCGAATGATATTACGCGCGAAACGCCAGCCTCTTTTGAACCCACGATCGACTATGTGGTGGTCAAGGTGCCGCGTTTTACTTTTGACAAATTCCCCCAAGCGCGGGATTTGCTCGGACCGCAAATGAAATCGGTCGGCGAGGCCATGTCCATAGGCCGGACCTTCAAGGAGGCGCTCCAGAAAGCCCTGCGTTCGCTCGAAATCGACAGCTACGGGTTTGAATCGATAAACGGCAGCGTTGAGACCCCGCTCGACGCCATTCGCGCGTCCCTGCAAACCCCCAACGCCCAGCGATTGTGGTCTGTGGCGGAAGCGCTCCGCCTGGGCATGGGTGTGGATGAACTCTATCAGCTGTCAAAAATCGATCCGTGGTTTCTGGATAATATCGTGCAGATCCTAGAGTGTGAGAAGGAAGTCCAGCGGGCGAAGGGGCTAGAAGAGACTACCGGGGCCGTCGCCAAACCGACGGAGGTCGTGGCGGCATTACCGCCCGGCCTGTTACGCCGGGCGAAACAGATGGGCTTTTCCGATGTCCATCTTGGCCGTCTGCTTGGTGTCAGCGAGGATGCCGTCCGGGCCGAACGCGAACGTCTGGGTGTGATTCCGGTCTATAAAACAGTAGACACCTGCGCGGCTGAATTTGTGGCCCATACACCCTATTTATACTCAACCTACGAAGGCGAAGACGAGTCCCAGCCGACCGACCGCAAGAAGGTGATCATTCTGGGTGGCGGGCCGAATCGGATCGGCCAGGGCATCGAGTTCGACTATTGCTGCGTGCACGCGGCCTTTGCGCTCAAAGAAGACGGCTTTGAAGCCATTATGGTGAACTGTAATCCTGAGACCGTCAGTACGGATTATGACACATCAGACAAGCTGTATTTCGAGCCGCTGACGCTGGAAGATGTGCTGAGTATTGTGCAGCGCGAACAGCCGCATGGCGTCATTGTCCAGTTCGGCGGGCAGACGCCGCTCAAGCTGGCCGTGCCGCTCGAACAGGCCGGGGTGCCGATCCTGGGCACGCCGCCGGATGCGATCGACCGGGCCGAGGACCGCGAACGGTTCAAGCGTATGCTCGAACGGCTCGGCCTGCGACAGCCGGCCAATGGCACCGCCCGGTCGGTTGAGGAAGCCGTAGTTATTGCCCAGGACATTGCCTATCCGGTGCTGGTTCGTCCTTCCTATGTCCTGGGCGGGCGGGCTATGGAACTGGTGTATGACGAGACAAGCCTGCGACGCTATATGCGCGAGGCCGTGTCCGTGTCCGCGGAGCGGCCGGTCCTGATCGATAAATTCCTGGACGACGCCACCGAGGTTGATGTGGACGCTCTGAGCGACGGCCAGCGAGTGGTGATCGGCGGCATTATGGAACATATCGAACTCGCCGGTATCCACTCCGGTGACAGTGCGTGTTCGCTCCCGCCGCGTACCTTGTCCGCCGCTGTGCAGGCTGAAATCCGACGGCAAACCACCCTGCTGGCCCAAGAGTTGGGTGTGGTTGGCCTGATGAATATCCAGTTCGCCGTCAAGGATCAGCAGGTTTTTCTGATCGAGGTGAATCCGCGCGCCTCCCGCACCGTGCCGTTTGTGAGTAAGTCCATCGGCGTCCCGCTGGCAAAAATAGCCGCGCGCGTCATGGCGGGCAAAACCTTGGACGAACTGGGTTTTACCCAGGAAGTCATTCCCGACCACGTCAATGTTAAAGAAGCGGTGTTTCCGTTTATCAAATTCCCCGGTGTGGACACCATCCTGGGACCGGAGATGAAGTCAACCGGCGAGGTCATGGGGGTGGACCAGTCCTTTGCCATGGCTTTTGTCAAAGCGCAATTTGCGGCGGGGAATATCTTGCCGGAAACGGGCAAGGTCTTCTTGAGTGTTCGTGACCGCGATAAGCCTGCCACCCTGCCTATTGCCAAACAGTTGGCGGAGAATGGCTTCTCTATGGTGGCGACGCGCGGCACCTGTGCATTTCTCCAGCAGCACGGGCTGTCGGTTGAGATGGTGAATAAAGTCCTGGAAGGTTCTCCGCATATTGTGGATGCCCTCCAGGCGGGCTCGATCGATCTGGTCATTAATACGACCGAGGGGGCGCAGTCCATTAAGGATTCCTTTTCGATTCGGCGGAGTTCCCTGGAGTGTCAGGTGCCGTATTTTACGACGGTGGCGGGAGCGGGAGCGGCAGTCGAAGGCATTGCCCGCCTCAAGCAGGGCCTGCTCGGCGTGTGCCCGCTCCAGGCTTATCATGGTGAAGAGCACGGGTAAGAGGGGTATGGCTGGCGGAAAGTCGAAAGGCGGGGAGGTGGAAAGTCGAAAGGCGGCTGAAACTCCCCGTCTCTTTGATCGGTCATCCCCCCCAGCCCCCCTTAGCAAGGAGGGAGAGAAAGGGAATGCTGCTCCAGCGCGCTCCTTTCGTCCGCGTCCGCCGCCGCTCAAAAATTCGGTGCAGTATGTCAAAGGCGTGGGACCGCGTCGGGCTGAGCAGTTGGCGCGGCTTGGTATAGAAACGGTCGAAGACCTGCTCTACCATATTCCCTTCCGCTACCAGGACCGGCGCGAAATCAAGCAAATTTGTCATCTTCAGGTGGGAGATGAGACGGCGGTCAGCGGCCAGATCGCCCGGATGGAGCGGCGCTTTCTGGCCCGCCGGCGTCGCTGGGTGCTCGAAGCCGTTGTCCGAGACGAAACCGGCTTTCTCTTCCTGCTGTGGTATCATCAGCATCGCTATTTTCAGCAGCGCTATCAGCTTGGCCAGCGGGTCCTGCTGTACGGCAAGGTCGAGAAGGGCATGAAGGGTGGTAAGTGGATGATCCACCCGGACATGGAGCCGCTGGAAGAAGACGACGAGACCGCCCGCGTCCTGCCCATTTATAATAAGACCACCGAAATGACGGTGGCTGCCATGCGGCGTATCGTGCATGGTGCGGTTGACCGCTATGTCGATCAGGTTTCCAACGGCGTGCCGCAGGAAATCTGCGAGCGCCTGCACCTGATGCCGCTCAATCGCGCCCTGCGACAGTTACACGTTCCCTCGCTCGACGCCGAGGTTGTTGAACTCAACGAGGCCACCTCTCAGGCGCACCGGGCCGTGGTGTTTGATGAACTCTTTTATTTGCAACTGGGCATGGCGCTGCGCCGGCGCAATACCGTCCGGGAAGAGGGGCTGTCCATTGTGCCGGGGCCGCTCGTCCAGCAGATATATGGTATCCTGCCGTTTCAATTGACCGCAGCCCAGGAGCGGGTGGTTGAGGCGATTTTTCAGGATATGGCCGCTCCCCACCCGATGAACCGCCTGGTCCAGGGAGATGTTGGGTCGGGCAAGACGATCGTGGCCTTCTTTGCGGCTCTGGCCGCCCTCGACAGCGGCTACCAGGTGGCCTTTATGGCTCCGACGGAACTCTTGGCCGAGCAGCACTACCGGACGCTGACGCCGCTGGCCGAGCAACTCGGTCTCTCCATGACCTTGCTGACCGGAGAAATCCGCCCAAAACGGAAACAGGAGATCTATGGTCTCTTGGAACGGGGCGAGGTCGAGATTGCGGTTGGCACGCACGCCCTGATCCAGGAGGGCGTACGCTTTCGGCATCTGGGCTTGGCCATTGTGGATGAGCAGCATCGATTTGGGGTGATGCAGCGCGCCGCCCTGCGAAAACGCGGTGCGAATCCGGATATTCTGCTGCTGACCGCGACCCCGATCCCCCGCACCCTGGCCCTGACCCTGTACGGTGATCTGGATGTCTCGGCCCTGGACGAACGCCCGCCGGGCCGCAAGCCGATCACGACCCAGGTGTTCCATGAAGGCGAGCGAAAAAAAGTCTATCAACTCGTCAAAGACCAGATCGAACAGGGCCATCAAGCCTATGTCGTCTATCCACTGGTTGAGGAATCGGAGAAGTCCGACCTCAAGGCTGCGACCTCCATGGCCAAAGAGCTGGCGCAGACTTTCTTTGCCGACTATTCGGTCGGCCTCGTGCATGGCCGCATGAAGGGCAACGAAAAAGACGCGGTCATGCAGCGCTTCAAGGCTGGCCAGCATCACTTGCTGGTTTCGACCACCGTCATTGAGGTCGGCATCGACGTGCCGAACGCGACCGTCATTGTGATTGAACATGCCGAGCGCTTCGGCCTGGCCCAGTTGCACCAGTTGCGCGGTCGAGTCGGGCGCGGGCAAGCGGCTTCCTTGTGTTTGCTGCTGGCCCAATACGCGCCGGGCGACGAGTCCCAGCGGCGTCTACAGGTGATGACGGAAACTGACGACGGCTTCAAAATTGCCGAAGCCGACCTGGCGTTTCGCGGGCCGGGCGAGTTTCTGGGCACGCGTCAGTCCGGGATGCCCGACTTCCGGGTGGCCAATATCGTGCGTGACAGCAAACTGCTGGAAACCGCGCGGGACGAGGCCCTGACCTGGCTCGAACGCGACCCCAACCTGACCACCCCCGAGTCCCGCCGCCTGCGCGCCGTCCTCGAAGACCGCTGGGTCGGCCGCCTGGAACTGGCCAGGGTGGGCTGAGCCGAGGCTCGGTTTTCGTACATTGAGTGGACAATACAGTGAGCGAACCCGCTCATGTAAGGGCGACACGCTCAGGGACAGGAATCAAAGATGAACGTGGATGAATCTCTAAGGCTCTACAAACAGGGCCGAGAGAAGTGGAACGAGTGGGCTGATAGTATGTTGGCATGCCGCGAAAACAGTAAAGCGTGGAAGGATGCAGCGAGAGTAGCTTTCGGGTCTCCCATCATTAATGCAGATTTCTCAGGATTCATATTCCCCGGCCATGCTCCATTCTACAGGGTGACCTTCAATGGAACTACTACGTTCGAGGGGGCGACCTTTGAGGGGGCTGCTGGGTTCGAGGGAGCGATCTTCACGGATTTCGCTAAGTTTGAGGAGGTGACCTTCAAGGGGGACACTACGTTCGAGAGGGCAACCTTCGAGGGGGCCGCTGAGTTCGAGAGGGCAACCTTCACGGATTTCGCCAAGTTTGAGGAGGCGACCTTCAAGGGGACTACTAGGTTCAAGGAGGCGACCTTCGAAGAGAATGTTTGGTTCTGGGAGACAACATTCACAGGAGGCACTGAGTTCGGGGCGGTGACCTTCAAGGGGACCGCTACGTTCGGGGCGGTGACCTTCAAGGGGGCTGCTACGTTCGATGAGGCAACCTTCGAGGGAGCCGCTACGTTCAGGCCTTCTACATTCGAGAAATTTACAAGCTTTGATGGGGCAAAATTTCGCGCCAGAGCGGATTTCAGGGCTGTTCAAGGAAATTCCGAATTCACGATGGCCAATGCAGAGTTTATGGAAGTTCCTGACTTCCACCAGGCAACCTTTGTAGAAGCGCCACGGCTGGATAACGTCAATATCGAGTCACAGCGTTCCCGAAACATATCCTTTACTGCGATTAAATCCTTCTTTAGAGGCGATTTAGAGAAGGAGGGGCGCTGGCGTGCGTTGAAACGATTGGCAGCGCAGGGTCACGACCACGCGAGCGAGCAACTTTTCTTCCGAGGCGAGTTGCTGGCCCGACGCGGAGTGACGGATAGGTATTCGCACGCCTCGTTCTGGCTCGGCCTGTTCTACCAAATTTTCTCGGATTTCGGACGCTCGCTGATTCGTCCGCTGCTGTGGTGGGCTGTGGGAGTGTTGGTCTTCGCCGGGATTTATCTCAGCCACCATCCAGGAGGCAGCGAATGGTTCCTTTTGGAGTGTATCGAGGGAACGGGCAAGCCTTGGGTTTCGGCGCTTGGTCTTTCTCTGCATAGAAGCCTACCGGCGCTGTCAGGCTTCGGAGATACGCTACCACAGTTCCATGCCTGCCTATACGGCGTACAGAGTGAGAATCCGTTCCGACCGACAATCCCCGACGTGGTGTCTTTCCTCAGCGTACCCCAGGTTCTGTTCTCGGCGGTGATGATCTTCTTGTTTTTGCTGGCGGTACGGAACCACTTTCGTATCAAGTAATCCGAGCCGTAGCTGCCGACGATATCGGAATGATAGGGTTTTGGCAGGATAGCCCTTAGGAGAAAATATGATGAGAAAAAATAAGAAATCTGTCTTACCTTCCCGTACTCTCTGTGAGAAAGCCGTCCATCAACCCAGGCGCGTTATAGGTGGTTATCAGCCTTTAACCAGTGATTTCTCTCCGAAAAAACCGCCGTCTCCCCCCAGGATAGGAAGAAGCAGCGGGAAGAAATGATCTGTCCTATACCGCCTTTTTTTCGTGCAGTTGCTGAATTCAGTAGGGAAAGGAGATGGGCAGGGGGGATGTAGAGAGGAGGGTGAAATGGCAAGGAAGAACAACGGAAAGAAGAAAGACTTTTTCTGTCCGATACTCCACAAGCGCGAAAAGACGGAAGTAATCAAGGGCCATATAATAAACAAAGCAATCCGTGGACCTGGTATCACTATTCCACAACGGAAAGATGTGGACAGATTCTTTGGAGAAATCGAGGCAGATTTTGTACTGATGCTAAAAAATCAGGGCAAGGAAGCCACAGATATGGCGTTTTCCAAACCGACAGAAGGTGGGAATATTCCAAAGCTATACGCTAATGGGAGAGAGCAAAAATACTATACCGTTCCGCATAATAAAGGGATAATTCCTGATGGGTATTCCCGAGTACCGTTTTTCCCTCAGAGCTATAAGCCCGGTGGGCGCGATGTCGTGATAACGTCCTTAGACCCTCCTGAGACTTTACGTTTTGAGGTTGATCTCGCGTGTACATGGCAGACCCTAGTATCGTTGATAAAAGCAGCCCACCTGACATTAGTTTATTTGTTAGGTGATAGATATATTCAATCTGCCAGCGGCTATTTTGTGGGCCATGATATATTAGGAATATTCTACGAGAAGGTAAAAGAAATTCTTGACAAAGACACCGTAAACAAAAAACGAAAAGAGATCGTAGCTGCATTAGCAGTTGAGTATTTTTCTGAGTTTCAAAATATGGTTAGACCGCTGACGGTCCCCATAAAAGAGTGTGTGGTACAAGGCACTCTGATCGATAGGCATTTTTACATTTGTACCGACTCCAAAGGAAATAGTCCGTGGTGGGCGATGATGGTTTTTGTGGCAACTCCACCTTTGTTGTCTGCTATTTTGATTCCTTCATTTGATGATGCTTTAACAGCAGGACGTTTCATGGATACGATGCACTCGTCATCAGACATGGTGCTTTACACACGAAACGCACATTGGGAACGTGAAAACCCCGCGCCGTGGAGCATAGGAGAACAGATAGAGGAAAGCGTTTGGCCTAAAAGCGATTTTGAACAATACATATAAAAAGTAGCAACAATGATTCACTCCCCGACAAACGCTGACGTGGCTGTTTTGGAGGCCCTGCTGGACGAAGATATCGATACGAGCGATATCCCGGATGGTACAGACTGGAGCGATGCCGTCCGGGGGAAGTTTTATCGTCCAGTGAAAAAAGAAACGTCGGATTAGTGTGGCGTAATCCGACGCTATGGTCCACCCGGACGCGTCAGGTTACACCTACGGCTAACCCGACTTACGATACCCTTAGGGACGCCGAGGCGATGCTTGGTCTGGCCAATCGAATGCCCAGACTTCTTCGAGGAATTGCTTGTGATATGTCTCAATGTCACTGTTCGGACCATGACCGACTAGGTTGAAGAAGCCTGGCCCGGGGAGGCGATTCCTTCTGCTTACAACCAGCGCCATCAGGTATGGCTCCTGCCGATCTTGGTTTTCTTCTGCCAGGCGATTCAATACCGCATACAGGGCGCTTCCTACACCCTGCGACCACTGAAAATTGAACAGGGCCGCTACCTCTCCGTAGGTCACGGTTCTGCGTTCTCGCGCCGTCCTGACGAGATGGTGTCGGAGTTGAGCTTGATCGAATCTGGTGGAACCGGTCGTTCGATTAGGGGCCGGGGGGGTGGGCGGCCCCGTGCCCCGGTCCCCGCACGCCCCGGGTATTGTCCGCCACGCGTTGCTCATCGTAGAGCCGAGTGAGCGATCCAGCCTGCTCGGACGCGCCCACAGTGTCCAAGAGTTTGCACATAGCGTCCAGGTAGCGCCGCGCATGGCGCTCTTCTATCTGCCCCGTGAAGTGCGCAACGGCGTTCCGAGCCTCCCGTACACGAGAGATATAGCGCCGGACCCTGTCTGAATAGCGAAACACTTCTCGGTTGTCTTGTAGAATATCGAGCAGCGCTTGCACGTCTAGGGAACTGCTGGTGTACTTCCGCCACTCTCTGCCGTAGCGGGTGGACATTTTTCTTTCGACGTAGGGGATGAGCCCGGAGCGTAGAATGTCCAACCCTTCATCCACTCGCCGCTTGCACCGCGTGGAAGCAGACGATTCATCCATTGCGCGGGGAAAGATACTGGCTATGCAGCAAGAACTCAAGCGGCTCGATTACGCTGCGTTGCGGCAGAAAGTACAAGGACAGACCTTGAACCTTTTCATCGTCGAACAGCTACCCGTCGTTCCGCCCGACCGCTACAATACCGTCCGTTTCGGCCCCAAGACCGTCGGCGAGATTATCCGTGAGGCCGTATTGGAACTCACCTACACCGCCCACGACATGGCTCCGTTTGCCCGCGACCTGGGCCACGTCGATGAGTTGGGCAACGCCAAGCCGCCGTTCGTGTGGGACGAGGAACGCCGGCTGCATCTGCGGGCCAAACTCGACGCGGTGTTCTTTCATTTGTACGGCGTCACCGACCGCGATGACGTGCGCTACGTCTATTCCACCTTCCCCATTGTCGAACGTCAGGAAACGACGACCTATGGCCGCTACCGCTCGCGTGACTTGTGTCTGGCGTGGCTGAATGCGCTGGCAGCGGGAGAGCCGGATGCGGGGGTGGAGGGGTGAAGGAACTCGTGACGATACTCGTGTCACCGTCTGGGTGTGCAGGCTTCCAGCCTGCTTCGGGAGCGGGCAAGATGCCCGCACTCCCAGGGAAGAAGAAAAGCAGGTCGGATGAGCGGCGCGGAAGCCGACGATACGGCTGAGGACGACATGTTCGAGGACGAGAATCAAATATGAACATGGAAGAAACTCTCGCGCTCTACGCACAAGGTAAGGAGGCGTGGAATACCTGGGCCAACGAGTTGTTGGCACGTCGCGAAGACAGCGAGGCGTGGAAGGATGCAGCGAGAGTCGAGTTCGCGCCCCTCGGCTTTCAGGAGGTGGATTTCTCAGGGTTCATTTTCCCCGGCAATGCTCTATTTCTCAATACGACCTTCCTGACGGACGTTCGGTTCCTGAAGGCGGTATTCATGGGCTCCGCTCTGTTCCGGGAGGTGACCTTCAAAGGGGCTGCTTGGTTTGAGGAGGCGACCTTCGAGCGACCCGCTCTGTTCCGGGAGGCGACCTTCGAGCGTTCCTCTGTGTTCAACGAGGTAATCTTCAAGGACGTAGCTGGGTTCCAGGGCGTGACCTTCGAGGATACCTCTAGGTTCGGGAAGGTGAGATTTAAGAACACAGCTCTGTTTGAGGGGGCGACCTTCGAGCGTGGTGCTATCTTCTCGGGTGCGGCCTTCAGAGATGTTGTAGAGTTCCGGGGAGCGACCTTCGAGGAGGCCGCTGTATTCGGGGAGGTGAGATTCAAGAACAAAGCCCTGTTCGAGGAGGCGACCTTCAAGGGGGCCACTCTATTCCCGAGGGCGACCTTCGAGGAGGCCGCTGTATTCGGGCTTTCTACATTTGAGCACTCTACAAGCTTTTATGGTGTAACATTTTGCGCCAAAGCGGATTTCAAAGCCGTTCAAGGAAACTCCGTATTTGCAATGACCGACGCGGAATTCCTGGAAGTGCCCGATTTTCAACAGGCAACCTTTGTGCAGGCGCCACGGCTGGATAACGTCAATATCGAGTCGCGGCACTCCCGAAACATATCCTTTACTGCGATTAAGTCCTTCTTTAGAGGCGATTTAGAGAAGGAAGGGCGTTGGCGGGCACTGAAACGGTTGGCGACGCAGGGCCACGACCACGCGAGCGAACAACTTTTCTTCCGGGGCGAGTTGCTGGCCCGGCGCGGGGTGACGGATAGATACTGGCACGCCTCGTTCTGGCTTGGCGTGTTCTACCAGCTTTTCTCGGATTTCGGACGCGCATTGATTCGTCCGCTGTTGTGGTGGGCTGTGGGAGTGTTGGTCTTCGCCGGGATTTATCTCAGCCACTATCCAGGTAACGGCGAATGGTTCCTTTTGGAGTGTATCGCAGGAACGGGCAAGCCTTGGGTTGCGGCACTTGGTTTATCGCTGCACCGAAGTTTACCGGCGCTGTCAGGCTTCAGAGATACGCTACCACAGTTCCATGCCTGCCTGTACGGCGTGCATAGCGAGAGTCCGTTCCGACCGATAATCCCCGACGTGGTGTCTTTCCTCAGCGTGCCCCAGGTCCTGTTCTCGGCGGTGATGATCTTTCTGTTCTTGCTGGCGGTACGGAACCACTTCCGTATTAAGTGACCCGAGACGTAGCTGCTGGCAAGGTCAGAAAAGTAGGTCGGATTAGCGGAGCGTAGTCCGACAATCCGAGCCACCCGGACATGTCGGCCTACGCCTTCGGCTAACCCGACCTACGAGACTACTTCATCTCCTGAGACTGGAGGCACGTCCGGTACCCGCGCCAAAATTCGATCTACTGCATCGGGGTTCGCCCGCCGGGCGCGCTCCTCTAAGTACTCCTCGGTGAGTAGCGCGGACATTTTCTCTGCTACGGCAATGGTAATAAACTGATTGATCGATACCGATTCTTTTGCGGCTAACTCACGGACCTTGCGATGGAGGGAATCGGGAAGCCGCAGGCTTAATATGCTCATAAAGCCTCCTTTAGCTGGCTCAAGAATTGACCGGGTCGCAAAACCTGTATTCCAAAACGCTGTGCTTGAGTAAAATCACGGATGTTGTGAGTGACGATAGCTTCACATCCGGCTGCCACTGCCAACTCAAGAACGAACTCATCGTCCGGGTCACGTAAGATAGGACGCCATAGAAAGTGGACAGAAGAACGTTTCCCCACGGAGCAGAGATAATCAACCAGGACGGTCGCGTCAAACCGCCGCAGTCCCAAACTGGCAGCCTGCTGTATTAACACTGCTTCATACTCGATAGCCAAAGGAACAGAGATAGCAATTTCAAATGCCCCGGTCCGCAACAACCGCAACAACTCAAAAGAAGCTCCTCGCCGAGACCGCAGGGCAGCAACAATCACGCTACTGTCAAGTACTACAAGCAAGATAAATGGTATTGTATACGATACTACATATGTGGCAATAGCTGTGCTGTCGGCTTACGCCTTCGGTTCACCCGCCCTACGGGACTTATCGATGTTGTTACTCTGGCCTGCTAGAAGAGAGTGATGAAAACAAACCTGACATTACCGCTTGATGCCGATCTCATTAGAGAGGCCAAAGTTTTGGCGGCAAAGCAAGGGACTTCCGTCAGCCGTTTGCTGACAGATCAGCTAGCGGCCCTTGTTCGGCGCGATAAGGGATACGAGCGGGCAAAGCGTCGCGCATTGACACGGATGGATCACGGCTTTGACCTTGGCTGGACACCTTCTGTTTTACGAGGTGAACTCCATGAACGCTCGGCCAACCCGGCCTACGGGGCTGGTCATGGGATTGCACGTATTGGCGGGTATCAACCCAAGGCTAGCCAGTCGTCTCCTCAAAAACCGCCGTCTAATCCCCCTAAGATAGGAAAAAGCAGCAGAAAGAAATGATCTCGTGGGCACGACTTAGCATAAACCAGTACATTAGGGTCGATAAACTCACGACCGCTCATGCAATTGCTCCCGAGTCCACGGGCCTGATGAACGATACACGTTCTCCGCCCACATCGCGTCGAGTTGGTCTATGGTCGTCTCTACATCATTGACGCGGGTCAAGTCTTCCAGGTAATCGCGAATAAGCTGGTTCAAGCCGGTGCCGCGAGTGGCCGCAATGCGCTGGGCTGCGGCTACGACTCGATCATCAATGGACAGAGTAACTCTCACATTCTACACGCTACGGGCGCATGTCATACGTGTCAATGCTGCGCATTGCCCATCCATTCCTTCCTCAGAATGACGAATGCCTCTGAATTTGGATCAGCGATTTTGATGTGCCATAATCGCTTGTATGTATAAGAACCCCTTAAAAAAAGTCACCCAAAACCATGAAACCGCCAATAAACTCTCTAAGTGGTCGAAATTCCTCACTTTTGAAAAGTAGGGGGGGTAGGCGGGTGCTTGCAGTAGTTAGCGGAAAAGTGACCTCTTTTTTTTGTGAACCCACAGTCAGGAATTTGACCGGTTTCGGTAAATCCCCTATATCCTTAGCAGGAATTGAGGCCCTCGCGGAGATGAGCCGAACGGCCTGTTTCCCAAGAGGTGAGACAGCATGGAATTTCCACGTATTAAACGGCTTCCGCCCTATCTCTTTGCCACCCTTGATAAGATGAAAATGGAGGCACGCTGGGCAGGGGAGGATATTATTGATTTTGGGATGGGCAATCCCGACCACCCTTCTCCGCAACACGTTGTGGACAAGCTGGTTGAGGCCGCAGCCAAGCCACAGAACCATCGCTATTCAACCTCACGGGGGCTCTATAAGCTGCGCTTGGCGATCTGCGACTGGTATAAACGTCGCTTTGAGGTGGAGCTTGATCCCGACTCCGAATCCATCGTGACCATTGGGTCGAAAGAGGGCCTGTCCCATCTGGCGCTGTCGATTCTCGGTCCGGGTGATGTGGCCATCTGCCCGAGTCCGACCTATCCCATTCACCAGTATTCGATTGTGATGGCCAACGCCGATCTGCGGGTCGTTCCGCTCCGACCGGGGGAAGACTTCTTCGCCTCGCTTCAGGAAACGGTCCAGCAGTGTTGGCCGCGGCCCAAGGTCCTGCTGCTGTGTTTTCCGCATAATCCGACAACGGCTGTTGTGGACCTTGAATTTTTTACGCGCGTCGTAGAATTCGCCCACGAGCATAAGTTGTTTGTCATTCACGATTTCGCTTATGCCGACCTCTTTTTTGACGGCTATACGCCGCCGAGCTTCCTCCAGGTGCCCGGCGCAAAAGAGATCGGTGTCGAGTTTTTTACCCTGTCGAAATCCTACGATATGCCGGGCTGGCGGGTGGGTTTTGCCTGCGGCAATCCCGAAGCGATCATGGCCTTGGGCCGGCTCAAAAGCTATTTTGACTACGGTATTTTCCAGCCTATTCAAATCGCCGCGATTCATGCCCTGAACGGTCCTCAAGACTGCGTGGAAGACATGCGCCAGCGCTATCGTCTCCGCCGCGACGTCCTGATTGACGGCCTGGAGCGGGTGGGCTGGCATATCCCCAAACCCAAAGGCACGATGTTTGTCTGGGCGCAAATTCCGGAGCCGCTACGGGCCATGGGCTCCATGGCTTTTGCGGAATTTCTCTTGACAGAAGCCAAGGTCGCGGTGTCCCCAGGGATCGGTTTTGGTCCGTATGGAGAAGGCTACGTCCGTTTCGCACTGATCGAGAATGAGCATCGGACCCGGCAGGCGGTTCGCGGTATTCGTAAAGCCTTTGGCGGTGCCAGTGCTCCGGCCCTTCGACCTGGCCCTTCGGCTCCGCTCAGGACAGGCTCAGGACAGGCCGAGCCGGCGGGGAAAAAGCTTCGAGCGGTATGATGGCGAGGGAGGGTGTCAAGCTTGGCCTCGTTGGCCTGGGAACGGTTGGCTCCGGTGTGGTCCAACTCCTGGACCGGCAGCGCGAGGCGTTTGCGCGAAAAATAGGCGCACCCCTGCAACTCGTCCACGTTGCGAGTCGGAGCATCGCCACAAAGCCGCACCCGCCTCTCCCCGGTGTACGTGTATCGGCCGACCCGTGGAGCGTCGTGCAGGATGCCGAGGTTGATATCGTTCTGGAACTCATCGGCGGCACCGACCCCGCTCGGGCTCTGGTTCTGGAAGCGATGGCGCGGGGCAAAGCTGTGGTGACGGCCAACAAAGCCCTGCTGGCCCTCCACGGCGATGAGGTGTTTGCCGCCGCCGAAGCGCACGGGGTACGACTGGGGTTTGAAGCCAGCGTGGCTGGTGGCATCCCGATTATTCGGACGCTACGGGAAGGCTTTGTCGCCGACCGTAACAAGGCGCTGTTCGGTATTGTGAACGGCACCTGTAATTACATCCTGGCGACGATGAGTGAGGACGGCGCCGAGTTTGCGCCCGTCCTGCACCGCGCCCAGGAACTGGGCTTGGCGGAAGCCGACCCCCGTATGGATGTGGATGGCATTGACGCTGCCCAGAAGCTGACGCTGCTCATTATGCTCGCTTTTGGCATGCGGGTGCCGGTCGATGCCGTGTACACCGAGGGGATTCGGCAGCTCGATCAGATCGATATCGCCTTTGCGCGCGAGTTCGGCTACGCAATCAAGCTGTTGGCGATTGCCAAGGAAGAATCCGGCGTACTGGAGGCCCGGGTCCATCCGACCATGATTCCGCAAGACAGTCTGCTGGCGGGTGTGGGCGGCGCGTATAATGCCATCTTTACGCAGGGGGAAGCCCTCGGCTCTTCTCTCCAATTCGGACAAGGAGCAGGTAGTTTGCCGACTGCGGCGGCGGTCTTGTCCGACGTGGTTGAGAGCGCGCGGGCGCAGACGAAGCAGCAACAGCCCCAGCCTCCGCTGGGCTGTGCCTGGACGGAGCTGAAGCCGGCCGCCGTCCGGCCCATGGATGAGCTGGTGGGCGAGTATTATCTGCGTTTCATGGCCGTCGACCGTCCTGGGGTGCTCACCCAGATTAGCGGGATTTTAGGCGACCAGGACATCAGCATTGCCTCGATGATCCAGCGCGGTCGGAGCGACGGCGACAATACTGTGCCCCTTGTCATGCGCACGCATGCCGCGACTGAACGGAATCTGAAGACGGCCATGACATTAGTGGACCAACTGCCCATCGTGCATGGCAAGTCCGTGTATGTCCGCATTGAGGAGAGTCTTGGCTAACGCAACGGACCGGATGGCAAGAATCGGTCAGAGACAGATATGACACACAGCGCGATGACAGACGTTCCTGCTCTTCCTTTGACGGCCCCGAACCCGTCTCCGTTTCGAGCCTGGTTCGGCTGTGCGGCCGGCTGTCCGGGTGAAAATCCGCTCAACAAAATCCTGTATTACTGCCCGACCTGCGGTGGGCTGTTAGATGTGCAGCACGATATTAACGCCCTCAAGACGCGCACACCCCAAGAATGGCGGCATTTGTTTGACGAGCGCTATCGACGCACCCTCTACCCCTATGGCAGCGGGGTGTGGGGCAAGAAAGAAATGGTGTGTCCGGCGATTGACGACGCAAACATCGTTTCCACCTATGAGGGCGGCACCAATCTGTTCTGGGCTGAGCGACTCGGACGCTACATCGGTATTGACGATCTGTGGGTCAAACAGTGCGGCAACTCCCATACCGGGTCATTCAAGGACCTGGGCATGACGGTGCTCGTCTCCATGGTGAAGCAGATGATTGCCGACGGTATGTCCATTCCCGCGGTTGCGTGCGCCTCAACCGGCGATACGTCGGCCGCCCTGGCCGCCTACTGCGCAGCGGCTGGCATCCCGGCTATCGTGATTCTGCCCCGCAATCGAGTGTCTACTGCCCAACTCATTCAGCCCATGGCAAACGGGGCGTTGACTGTGTCGCTCGATACCGATTTTGATGGCTGTATGCAGGTCGTGCGCGAGCTGTGTACGAAGGAAAATATATATCTGGCCAACTCGATGAACAGTCTGCGGCTTGAGGGGCAGAAGACCATCTCGATTGAGATTGTGCAGCAGTTTGACTGGGAAGTCCCCGATGTGGTGATTGTCCCCGGCGGAAATCTGGGTAACGTCACGGCGATCGGGCGGGGTTTCCTGCTCATGCAGGAACTTGGCCTGATTGATCGCCTGCCCCGTCTGGTCTGTGCCCAGGCCGAACGCGCCAATCCATTATACAAAAGTTTTACCACCGGCTTTGAAAAATATCGTCCGGTCAAAGCCAAAAAAACCCTGGCGTCAGCCATTCAGATCGGAAACCCGGTCAGTGTGCATAAAGCCATTCGGGTTCTCCAGACCTTCGATAGTATTGTTGAGCAGGCCAGCGAGGAAGAGCTGGCCGAAGCGTCGGCCCTGGCAGATCTGACCGGTCTGTTCAATTGTCCGCATACGGGAGTGGCGCTCGCCGTCCTGCGGAAACTGGTGCGTAGCGGGCAGATCCGGTCACACGAACGGGTCGTGGTGATATCCACTGCCCATGGGCTCAAGTTTACCGACTTTAAGCGGCGCTACCATGAAGGGCGTTTGCGCGGGGTGGCCGCGCACTCCGCCAATAAGCCGATTGAATCACCGGCCGATTATCACAGTGCCCGGGCTGCGATTTTTGGCGCGCTCGAGCGCAGGCAGGCAACTCCTGTCCACGGATTCCTAGATGGGTGAGAGGTATGAAATATATCATTCTCCAAGGCGATGGCATGGCGGACTGGCCGGTCGATGAACTCGGCGGGAAAACGCCGCTTGAGTACGCGCGGACGCCGCATATGGACCATATTGCGTCCCACGGCATATATGGCCTCACCCAGACGATTCCCGAGGGCTATCCCTCGGGCAGCGACGTCGGAACCATGAGTTTGCTCGGCTATGACCCGCGTCAATATCACACCGGACGCTCGCCTATTGAGGCGGCTAGTATGGGTGTGGACCTGGGGCCGGAAGATATTGCGTTTCGGTGCAATCTGGTGACTCTGGGCCGTGAATCCGATGGAACCGAAACCATGCTTGACTTTGCGGCCGGTCATATCCCCAGCGCCGATGCGGCCGAGTTGATTGGGACGCTTCAGCACGAGTTGGGCGGCGCTGAGTTTTCCTTTTATCCTGGCGTGAGTTATCGACATCTGCTGGTCTGGCACGGTGGCAGGGAAAAGATGGAAACCACGCCACCGCACGATATTACCGGTCAAGCCGTCCAGGAGTATTGGCCCCAGGGAGACGGTAGCGAGCAACTGTGTGTGCTGATGAAACGCGCTCAGGAGATTTGTGCCGAGCACCCCGTTAATGCCAGGCGTCAGGCCGAGGGGCATCAACCGGCCTCTTCGATCTGGCTGTGGGGGCAGGGCCGCCGGCCTGCCGTACCGACGATCGCCGAACGCTTTGGTCTCAGCGGTTCGGTTATTTCTGCGGTTGATCTGGTCCGTGGCATCGGTGTCCTGGCCGGACTTGAGGTGATCCTGGTGCCTGGAGCGACCGGCTTTCTTGATACGAATTATCTCGGCAAAGCCGAATATGGTCTGGCCGCCCTGCGTGACAAAGATTTCCTCTTCCTGCACGTTGAGGCAACGGACGAAGCTGGTCATATGGGCGCGGCTGATAAAAAGGTCCAAGCGCTTGAGGATTTTGATGAGAAAGTCGTTGGAACTATCCTGGATGGTCTGACCGCTTTCCCTGAGTGGACCATCCTGCTGATGCCCGACCATGCCACGCCCGTTGCGATCAAGACCCATTCGTCCGACCCCGTACCGTTTGCCGTGCTCTCGTCTCATGACCGGACGCCAGCATCGCCAGCGGTGGGCTATAACGAGCCGTGTGCCAAAGCGACGAATGTGTTTGTGGCTGAGGCCTGGCGTTTGATGGATCACGTGATTCGCGGACAGGTGCGGGCCTTGGTGTAGGTGAGATCGAGAGAAACAAAGAGATTCGACATGGATCGGAACCTCGCGCTTGAATTCGTTCGGGTGACAGAAGCTGCGGCTTTAGCCGCAGCCGCCCATATGGGGCGGGGAGATGAAGCGGTTGCCGACGCTGCCGCTGTGGAGGCCATGCATCGGCTGTTCCCTGATATCGAGTTCAGGGGCCACCTCGTCATGGGCGAAGGAGACGAGGACTCGGTGCCTATGTTGTACGTCGACGAAGTGCTCGGGACGGGAACGGGCTCGACCATTGAGGTGGCTGTCGATGCGCTTGAAGGGGCAACCACCTGCGCGCTCGGCGCGCCAAATGCGATTGTGGCCATTGCCGTTGCCGAAGAAGGTGGTTTTCTGCGCTGTCCCGCGGATGTGTATATGGAGAAGATTGCGGTCGGATCGTGGGGCCGGGGGGTGATTGATCTGGATAAGTCGATAGGTGACAATCTTGCCGCCCTCGCAGAAGTGAAAGGCGTCAAGCCGCAAAACCTGCGGGTAGTCATGCTTGATCGGCCGCGTCATGCCAAGTTGCTGCACGAACTGCGTGACATCGACGTCCATGTCACCCTGATCAGTGATGGAGACCTGTCGGCCGCCTTAGCCACCACGCGGGAGGAGTCCGGGGTTGACCTGTTGGTTGGCACAGGACGCGCCGCACAGGGGATTTTGGCGGCAGCGGCCCTGCGGTGCTTGGGTGGAGAGATTCAGGCCCGCTTCCAGCCGGGGAATGCGGCAGAATTTGAACAACTGCGTGAAAGCGGAGTGGACGATATTCGGAAAAAGTATACAGCCGAAGAACTCGCCCGAGGTAGCGTTGTTTTTGCCGCGACCGGAGTGACAACCGGGAACTATCTGCACGGGGTGCGGTTTTTTCCCGGAGGGGGCGAGTCGCACTCCGTGGTAATGCGCTCAAAGAGTCGGACCATCCGCTTTCTCAATACGTTTCACTACTTTGAGGAGCAGCCGGAGTATTAATATGACGTATGAAAATATCCTGTTTGAAAAAGAAGGGGCGGTTGGCATTCTGCTGATCAATCGCCCCAAGAGCCTGAATGCCCTGAATCCCGTTACCCTGAACGAGATTGCTGACTGCCTGGACGCTGTGCAGCGCGATACCGGGCTGCGCTGTCTTGTGATGACCGGCGCGGGCGACCGGGCTTTTGTTGCCGGGGCGGATATATCGGCGATGGTGTCGATGTCTCCCTTGGAGGGAAAAGCCTTTGCGGCCTCGGGACTTCGTGTGGCGCGGACGCTTGAGGAGATGCCTATTCCCGTGATTGCCGCGGTCAACGGCTTTGCCCTGGGGGGCGGCATAGAACTCGCCCTGGCCTGTGATATGATTATTGCCGCGGATACAGCCAAGTTCGGCCAGCCTGAGATCAATCTCGGGGTCATTCCCGGCTTTGGCGGCACCCAGCGCCTGGCGCGCCGTATCGGGCTGCCGCTGGCCCGAGAACTGATCTACTCTGGTGACATGATTGATGCTGAGGCCGCGCTTCGCTACGGCCTGGCCAATCGCGTTGTACCTGTAGCCGAGTGTGTGAATGAGGCAAAAGCCCTCGCCCATAAGCTGGCCACAAAGCCGCCGATTGCCATTCAGCAGGCAAAGGCGGCCATTAATGCCGGTATTGATATGGATATTGTCAATGGCTGTCGTTTTGAAACCGAGGCTTTCGGGTTAACGTTTGCGACGCAGGACAAGGCCGAAGGGATGGCCGCGTTTCTTGAAAAACGAGCGGCGAAGTTTGCTGGAAAATAAGACGAGCGTGCCCTATTACGGGTGGGCCCGTCGTGCTATGTAGCGTAAAATTTTTTGATCCCAAAAGGACTTGGGATGTAAAGAGTAAATACGCTGGAGAGACAGTTGGTTCTTTCGGAGGAAGCATGAATAAGCAAGAGTGGTTGAATGAGAAATATCCTCAGCAGGAGGAACGTTCGCAACGGTTCTCGACCATATCCGATATGGAGATTGAGCCCGTCTATACGCCGGACGATCTCAACGGCTCCAACCTCGAAGGGATCGGTTATCCGGGGGAATACCCTTACACCCGTGGGGTCTACCCGAGTATGTATCGGGGCCGTTACTGGACCATGCGGCAATTCGCCGGGTTTGGGACGCCCGAGGATACGAATAAACGCTTTAAGCTGCTGCTGTCCGAGGGTCAAACCGGTCTGTCAACCGCCTTTGATATGCCGGTGCTGATGGGCTATGACGCGGACCATGCGCGCTCGCTGGGCGAGGTTGGCCGTGAAGGCGTGTCGGTCTCGACCATAAAAGACATGGAGCGCCTGTTCCAGGACATTCCACTCGATAAAGTCTCCACCTCGATGACGGTGAACTGCACGGCCAGTGTTTTGCTCGCCATGTATATTGCGGTTGCCGATAAACAGGGCATCCCCCGCAGTCAGATCAGCGGGACGATCCAGAACGATATGCTTAAGGAGTATATCGCCCAGAAAGAGTGGATCTGCCCGCCCGAACCAGCCGTCCGTATTGTCACCGACATGATTGAATTTTGTGCCAAGGAGGTACCGCGTTGGCACGCCGTCTCGATTTCGGGCTATCACATCCGCGAAGCCGGCTCGACTGCGGTCCAGGAATTGGCCTTTACCTTGGCTGATGGCATTGGCTATGTCCAAGCTGGGGTGGAACGCGGGCTCGACGTTGACGAGTTTGCCCCGCGGCTGTCTTTTTTCTTTGATATCCATAATGACTTTTTTGAAGAAATTGCCAAACTGCGGGCGGCCCGCCGGATGTGGGCCAAGATCATGAAGGAGCGCTTTGGCGCAAAGAATCCCCGTTCTCTGCTGCTGCGGACGCATTGTCAGACGGCCGGTGTCAGCCTGACTGCTCAGCAACCGGTCAACAACGTCGTACGGGTGGCAATTCAGGCCCTGGCCGGCGTCTTGGGTGGTACCCAATCGCTGCATACCAACTCCATGGATGAGACCCTGGCCCTCCCGACTGAAGAGTCGGTCACGGTCGCGCTGCGGACCCAGCAAATCATTGCGGAAGAGAGTGGCGTGACAAACTTCGTTGATCCCCTGGGCGGCAGTTGGGCTATCGAAGCCCTGACGGACCGTATGGAAAAAGACGCGTTCGCCTATATCGACCGGATTGACGAACTCGGCGGTATTATCCGGGCGATCAATATCGGCTTTCCGCAAAAGGAAATAGCCGATGCAGCCTATCGCTATCAGCAACAGTTGGATGCCAAAGAAAAGGAGATCGTTGGGGTAAATTCGCACGTGGTCGAGGAAGAACGACCGCTGGAAATCCTCAAGATTGATCCGGAAGTAGAGCGCAGCCAGATTGCCCTGGTCAAACAGGTCAAACAGGAGCGTGACCGGGCCGCGGCCGAAGAACAGCTTGGCCGGGTCCATGCCGCAGCGCGAAATGGACAGAACCTGATGCCGGTCCTGATTGATGCCGTTAAGGCTCACTGTACGGTGGGCGAAATCTCTGATGTCTATCGTGAGGTGTTTGGCGTCTATCAAGACCCTGCCTGGCTGTAAAGAAAAAGGAGTTGGGAACTGGGGGCTGAGGGAAAGACAACCTCTAATCCCTTCTCCATGGAGGTTGGTGTGTCCGAAGAAAAAATACTCCGCATCCTGGTGGCGAAAGCCGGCCTCGATGGTCATGACCGCGGCGCAAAGATTATCGCCCGCGCGCTCAGGGACGCCGGCTTTGAGGTGATCTATACCGGCTTACATCAGACGCCCGAAATGATCGCCGAGGCCGCCGTACAGGAAGACGTGGACGCCGTTGGTTTAAGCATTCTGTCCGGCGCGCATATGACCCTATTCCCGGCTATTATGGGCGCACTCAAAGAACGTGGCGCCGATGATGTAGCTGTTTTTGGGGGGGGCATCGTCCCGGAAGATGATATACCCGGACTGACGCAGGTCGGCGTAAAAAAAGTATTTACTCCCGGAGCCAGCACCCAAGAAATTGTGGACTGGATTTGGGCCAATGTCGAACCGCGGTCTGGTCTCTAAGCGGGGGAACGAGCCTCGCTGGTAAGGGGAGTATGGTCAAACTTGTCGTCTGTGTAAAACGCAAGCCCGGCATGGGCGTCGAAGAGTTTCACGACTACTGGCGGACGCATCATGGGAGTCTGGTGAAGAGCGTCCCAGGCCTACGGCAGTATATTCGGAAATACGTCCAGAGTCATACGATCCCGCAGGCGTACGAGAACGATGCCGCGCCCTTCGACGGTATTGCGGAACTGTGGTTTGATAACCACGCTGCGGTGGAGGCTTTTTTAGCGGACCCGGACTACCTGGCCCAAGTACGACCGGACGAATTGAAATTCTCAGACCACCCTAACCTTGTCTGGTTCGTGACCGAAGAAGTTCCCATGATTGACGACTAATCATCTGCTTTCAGACGGCTCCCACTGCTGTGGAGTGCTTTGACGTTATCATCATCGGGTCCGGTCCGGCCGGGACCGCTACTGCTCTCAATCTGTTGCGGGCCGACCCTGCGCTCGCTGGCAATATTCTCCTGCTCGACAAAGCCGTTCATCCCCGGGAGAAGATCTGTGCCGGCGGACTCATTCCCCATACCCTCGATTGTCTCAACGCCCTAGAGATTCCGTTGACCGTTCCTCACGTCCAGGTCAACCGGGCTCGTGTCCAGGCAAGGCCTGGACACGAGGTCGTGTGTGAGGAAGGGGGGATGTGCTCCATTATTCGCCGAAACGAGTTTGATTTTTTACTCGTGCGCACCGCTGCGGAGCGCGGAGCGGAAATCCGGCAGGGGGAAAAGGTCATCCGGCTGGTTCGAGAGCCGGACGGCATTCGGGTGGTGACCGAAAAGACGACGTATCGCACTCGGATTGTGGTCGGGGCTGACGGGTCCGGGAGCCGGGTGCGACGACAATTGATCGGACAGACCCGCCCGCCAGTCGGCAAGGCCATAATGTCCGACGTTCCGATCTCAGAAACAGACTGGGACGGCTTCGTCCAACAGCGTTACGACTTTAATTTTCTGCCCGTCCAGGACGGGCTGCGTGGCTATCTGTGGGCCTTCCCGTGTCTGATTGATCAGGTTGCACATGTGAATCTCGGTATTTATTCATTGGGCGTCAATTCTTTCTCAAACGCAGCCCTCCAGGATTGTCTCACCAAAGAAATCAGCACCTTCAGTACAGCGACGGCATCAAAGAGTGAACGTATCCAGCATCGCATGGTTGGTGGAGGACACGTTCACTCTTTCGGGCAAACCCGACGGCTGCGGGCTTTTCCCATTCATGGCTATGCTCCCGAACGGCCGCTTGCCGCTCCGCATGTGGTGCTCGTCGGCGATGCGGCAGGAGCCGAACCACTTATGGGGGAAGGCATTTCCTTTGCGTTTGAATATGGAGCCTTCGCCGCTCAGGCCATTTGCGAGGCGCTGCAGACCAAAGACTTCTCGTTTGATGCCTATACCAGGACGATCACTCAGTCGTGGCTCGGGAAGAAACTGGCGCGACTGTCTTTTGCCACCAAGCTGTTCTATGGTCGGACCGCACGTTTGTGGTTCACGCTTGCGGCTCGGAATACGCGTCTCCAATCTATTGGCTTGAAATGGTATAATGGGGTGGATGGTTGGCATCAGCGGAGTGGATGGGATGCCGTCCGAGCGGTCATCAACCGATATCCGAGGCAGCCGTAAGGAGGCAAGAGCGTGGCACGACAGAAAAAGACTCGACCGGCAGCACCCAAGCGTAAAACAACACGTAAGAAAGGGCGCTGGCTGTGGATCCCGAAACTCATGCTCCTCATGGCGTGTGTGGGGTTGGTGCTGTTTATCGGCGCAATTTTTGTGATGGAAGAAGAATTACGCCGGATCGGCCTGTTCGGTCCTGAGGAAGGGAAGGCGACGGCCGATAGCCAAGTCATTGCTCAGCCGGCTGCTGAAAAGAGCCAATCCGCCCCTGTCGAAGAAGTCACCCAGGAGGAACGCCGAGAATTGGAAGCCCTCCTGCAACAGGTGAAGGAAAAATAGAGCATACTCTGACCCGAAACGATGGAATTTCTGGACGCTTATAAACGTTGTGTTGCGCTCCCGCAGGTGCCACAGCGCATTGTTTCGCTCGTCCCGAGTATTACCGAGACGGTGTTCGCGCTTGGGGCTGGTGAACGTGTTGTTGGTGTAACGGCCTATTGTACCCATCCACCAGACGGGCTGGCAGGTGTGACGCGCGTTGGCGGAACAAAAGACCCTGATCTCGACACGATTGAGCACCTGAAGCCCGACCTCGTTATTGTCAACGATGAGGAGAATCGGCGGGAGGACTTCAGCGTGCTGGAGAAACGAGGCTTGCCGCTGTATGTTACTGCTCCGCGCACGGTAGCGGAAGGGATACGGATGGTGGAACAACTCGGCCCGCTCGTCGGCTGCCAAGCGCAAGCTCGGACGCTTGCGCTCTCACTCTGGCAGCAATACGAAGAGAGTACGGCCGGACTCGAAGAGGGCGAACGGCTCCGTGTCTTTTGTCCCATCTGGCGCAAACCCTGGATGTCCTTTAATCGTGAGACGTATAGCGATGATATGCTGTGGCGATGTGGTGGCGAGAACATCTTTCGCGCAAAGGAGGAGCGCTATTTCCCCCTCTCTCTTGATGAAGTCGTTGCGGCCGACCCCCACCTCGTTCTGCTCCCGAGTGAGCCCTATCCCTTTGCGGAAAAGCATTTCGTCCATCTGACGCCACTCCAGGAGACCGCAGCCGGTCGCGGCGGTCACTTCTACTGTGTGGATGGCATGGCGCTGTGTTGGTATGGACCACGCATCGCTCACGGTTTAACCGAACTGTCCCGTCTCTTTGCTTTTGTGCGGGACACGCTGGACGAGTAAGCAGTTTCTGTATGCCCACCCGCCCCGTGGGTGCCGTCCGCAGACAGAAGGAAGGACAGAGGACTGTGTCAACGCTTGAAGATGCCTTACGCAAAGTGCCGCCGCAGAGCCTGGAAGCGGAAGAGTCCGTCCTGGGCGGTATCCTGCTGGACTCCCACGCCCTTGACCGGGTGATTGAGGTCATGGGCCCTGATGATTTTTATCGCGAGACAAACCGGAAAATTTTTCTGACCATGCTCGCCTTAACCGAGCGGGGCGAACCGATTGACCTGATTACCTTAACCGATTCCCTCAAAACGCGTAACGAATTGCAGGAGATTGGCGGATCCACCTATCTGGCCGAACTGATCGATAAGGTGCCGAGTGCGGCGAATATTGCCTACTATGCGCGGATCGTGAAAGAAAAGGCCGTCCTGCGCAATTTGATTACGGTGTCCGGGGAAATCGTCAGTCGAGCCTATACGGGACAGGAGGATATCGAGCGATTTCTTGATGAAGCCGAACGGTTGATCTTTGACGTGTCCGAGCAGCGGATTCGTCCGGCCTTCTCCAAGGTCGGGGATATGATCATGGACACGATCAAGATGATTGAGCAACTGTACGAACGCAAGGAATTGGTGACCGGCGTCCCGACCGGTTTTCCGGATCTCGATCTAAAAACGGCCGGGTTCCAGCCCGCCGACCTGGTGATTATCGCGGCACGCCCGAGTATGGGGAAAACCGCCTTCGTGCTGAACATTGCCCAATATGTAGCCATGCAGACCCAAACCGGGGTCGGTATTTTCTCGCTCGAAATGTCGAAAGAACAACTGGTCATGCGGATGCTGTGTGCAGAAGCCCGTGTGGACAATGCCAAAGTCCGCGCCGGCTATTTGGCGGAAAGAGACTTCCCGCGTTTAGCCATGGCAGCCGGTCGCTTGGCCGAGGCGCCGATCTATATCGATGATACGCCCGGACAAAATGTCCTGGAACTGCGGGCCAAGGCGCGCCGGTTAAAACGCGAGACCAACCTCGGCCTCATTATTATTGACTATCTCCAGTTGATGCGTGGCCTCACCGCGCAGGAGAATCGCAATCAGGAAATGACGGAAATTTCACGCAGTTTGAAGGCATTGGCCAAAGAGCTTGCCATCCCCGTTGTGGCTCTCTCCCAGCTCAACCGCCAAGTCGAACTCCGCGGGGACAAGCGGCCCATGATGTCAGACATTCGCGAGTCGGGCGCGATTGAGCAGGACGCGGATGTCATCATGTTCATTTACCGGGATGAGGTGTATCACAAGGAGTCGGAAGAAGAAGGGACCGCGGAAATCATTATCGGTAAGCAACGCAACGGTCCGACTGGCATGGTCCGGCTGGCTTGGCGGAGCGAGTACACGCGGTTTGACAACTTGGCCGCCGACACCTTTGCCGAACCCGGTGAGGATATGGTGGAAGAGGGGTGACACGCTTCTGGAGTGTCAGGGGTGCGAGCCCTATTCTGTCCGCCCCATTTCCCCCTTTAACCTTTGGGGCTGTCGAGCTGTCGAAGCAGCGTTTTGACCCGATGCTGGATATCAGGAGCGAGAACAATATCGCTAATCAGGGCGACCGCATCTGCGCCAGCCTGGAGTACCGCTGGCGCCCGTTCGGCGGTAATCCCGCCAATCGCCACAATAGGAATATGGACCTGTTGACGAACCTCTTGCAACTGCTCAAGGCCGCGGGCGGTGTAGCCGGTCGCCTTGGTCGTTGTGCCGAATAGCGGCCCAAATCCAATATAGTCAGCACCCTCTTGTTCTGCGGTCAAGGCTTGCTGAGCGGTGTGGGTTGACACCCCGATAATCTTCTCGCCTCCAACGACCTTGCGTGCCGCGGTCAATGGCAGGTCCTCCTGACCGAGATGGACGCCGTCAGACTCAACGGCCAGGGCAACATCCACCCGATCATTGATGATGAGCGTACACTGAGAGTCATGGCAAATGCGTCGGACTGCTGTGGCAAGCGAGACAAAATCCCGCGTCGGCTGCTGTTTGACGCGCAACTGGAGGAGTCGCACGCCTCCGGCGCACAGCTGCTGGGTCAGTCGCTGGAATGACAGAGCGGGCCGATTCAAGGTATCGGCCATGGCGTAGAACGGGCTGGGAAAGGAGAAGGACATGGGAGGGGCCGCTCATTTTTTGACGGCTATTTTGAGGTCCGTCATTTTCTTGCGCAAGGTGTTGCGATTAATCCCCAGAATCTCCGCGGCCTTGAGCTGATTGCCGCGGGTGTGGTCCAGGACGAGTTCGATCAGCGGCTTTTCGACCTGGCTGATGATGACCGCATGCAGGTCTCCGGTCTCGAGCAGGTCGGGCTGCTGAAGATAGGCTGTGAGTTGACGCTGGACGACCTCCTCGAATGAGAGTTCCGCGAGATCGGCCGGCAGCGGAGTTCGTGTCTGTGGGAGCGAGAAATCGGCCGGTGTCAGTAACGGACCCGGGCTGAGGACGGCAGCCCGGATGAGGGCGTTTTCCAACTCGCGCACATTCCCCGGCCAGGAATAATTGGTGAGCAGGGCCTGCGCCTCAGGAGTAATCCCTGTGGCCGAGGACCCCACCTCCTGTATAATAGTATCGAGAAAATAGGCGGTGAGCTCGGGAATATCTTCGCGCCGTTGGCGCAGTGGGGGGAGAGTAATCGGTACCACGCGAAGACGAAAATACAAATCTTCCCGAAAGCGCTTTTCTTTGACTGCGGTTGCCAGATCCTGATTCGTGGCCGCGATGATGCGAATGTCCGCCTGGAGTGCCTGACTGCCTCCGACACGGGTGAACTCGCGCTCTTGGAGAACGCGGAGCAGTTTGGCCTGAAGCGATGGGGGCATGTCGCCTATTTCGTCCAGGAAGAGGGTCCCACCAGCCGCCTGTTCAAACTTCCCGGCGTGTCGCTCAACCGCCCCTGTGAAGGCTCCACGTTCGTGGCCGAACAGCTCGCTTTCGAGCAAATCGAGTGGGATGGCCGAACAATTCACCCCGATAAAGGGGGCCCGCCAGCGGGCTGAATAGTGGTGAATCACTTTTGCAACCAACTCTTTGCCGGTCCCACTTTCGCCCTGGAGGAGTACGGTTGCATCGCTGCGGACGATCCGTCCGATGGTTTTATACACCTGCTGCATGGCGGCGCCACTGCCGATGATTTGTTCATCGCGGCCTTGGATGGCCGGCAGTGGATGTTCGGTATTGGCCGTGAGCCGTTTGGCTTCTATAACGTGGGAGACCAAAGCGTGGACATCATCGAGGTCGAACGGTTTCGGCAAATAGTCAAAGGCCCCATGCTTCATGGCTTCAATCGCATTGGTCAGCGTGGTTTGACCGGTCATAATGATGATCGGGAGGTCGATCTGAGCGGCTTGCGTCTTCTGTAAAAGATCTAAACCGCTGAGTCCCGGCATGCGAATATCGACAAAGGCCAGATCGAACGTCTGTTCCTGCAAGGCCGACCAGGCTTGAGAGCCAGTTGCGACTGCTTCGACGCGATAGCCCTGCTCGGTGAGCGCATCACATAGGACCTGGCGGATGAGGTCTTCATCATCGGCGATGAGAATCGTTCCGTTCACTACAGCATCCTATACTGAGGGGACAGGTAAATACACCTGGAAACATGTCCCTTGCCCCGGACTGCTTTCTACCCGAATGGTCCCGCCGTGTTGAGCAATAATCTGTTGGCTGACAGGTAAACCCAAGCCCGTGCCCTGGCTTTTGGTTGTAAAAAACGGGGTAAACAGATGGGGGAGATGGTCTGGGGCAATCCCTGGCCCGTTATCGGCAAAAATAATACATAGAAAACGACCGCCGGCGTGGTTGTCGTGGGGAGGTTGTTTTTCCGAAGCGGATGGGGGCTGCGCTTGAGCAGGAGGAGAGATGCTCCCTGGCTGAAGCGGGGCAGTCCGGTCAAGAGGCGAACGCACCCGATGAAAGCCGGTCGCCATTTTCGTTGAAATATTGAGCACCCCACCACGCTGTCCACGGAGGGCCTGTAAGCTGTTTTTGATCAGGTTGCGAAAGACTTGGGAGAGGCGCGCTTCATCGCCCAACACGAGCGGCAAACTCGGATCAAAGTGGGTTTGAATGGTTGTTCCTTTGGAGGCCGCTTCTTGTTCAAGCAGCCGGACATCGGTGATCGTCTTATGGATATTGACCGGCTGGGGATCAAAGTCGGGATACGCCGATAGCTCAAGTAACTGCTCAAGAAGCGCGCTGAGGCGGTCAATCTCGTGCACCATAACGGTGGTATATTTGAGAGTAGACTGATCGGTCTTGGCACGAGACTGGAGTAATTGCGCCGCGCCTCGGATGCCGGCCAGGGGGTTCTTGATCTCATGCGCGAGTCCGGCGGCCACCACGCTAAGAGAGGTCAGCCGGTCATCCCGCTGTTTCTCCTCTGCCAGTTCTCGCTGATGACTCAGGTCATGTAAGACCAGGACAAACCCGAGAGGGCAGTCCTCCTGGTCGAAAATAGGAGAACAGGTGGCACGGACCGGTACGACGCGGCGAAAGCGGTCGCGCAGCTCTCCCTCTCCCGCCGTTCGACTATAGCCGGGTTCCTGCGCCCTGCGGATGAGGGTTACAATCCACGGATTCTCGTCAAAAACCTGGGTATACGAAACCCCCCGGACTTGCGTTTGTGCGACGCTGGTGAGGGATTCCGCGGCGGCATTAAAGAATACGATATTGTGCTGGTTATCGATAATTGCCATGCCTTCTTCGAGATATGTGGCAATATGTTCCCAATAGCCTGAGGGAAAATTTGAAGGAGATTGGCCTGAGGTAGGTCTTTCATGCGTCACTCAAGGTCCCATCTCAAACCTTGTTTTTCTTGTCAAGACGGGGTTGCCAAACAGCGCCAGCGCCAGCTATGCTGTTTCGACATGCGAGACCCAGAAGCACTCTGCCGCCATGTGAGCCAGGTTCTGGTAGAGGCATTGTGCACGAAGGGCGCGGTTCGCCTGAACGGGCAACGGGCCGCGGTTGCGAACAAGGTTGCGAGTGCCTTACTCGAGAACTTCCGCCAAGAAGCCTCCCTTGAAAAGGAAGCCGAACGGTTAGCCGAGGAGCATATCCAGAAGTCGCCAACGGTTGATCGCTATAAGGTCGTCCAGCTCATTAAGCGACGCTTAGCTGAGGAGCGGGACTTTGCGCTATGAGCGATCTGTCCGACAACCGCATTACCGCCTTGGCGCGTTCTGCTTTACGGGCCATTGCTGCGGAGGGTAAAATTGTCAATGAAAGAGGGGCATTGGTCGAGAGTAGACGGATATTGAGTTCTTATTTCCAGCGGGGAGACGCGATCGATGCTGCAGTGCAAAGAAAGATTCGCTCTCTGTCGAGAAAAGTCGCCCCAGGAAGTACAGAATGGGATGTCCTCTACCGTCGATATTTTGAAGAAGAATCCCGAAAGCGAAAATTCTGAACGCTGACGGTTGACAACACCAGAAGAGTGATTATTTTCCCCCCATCCTGAGCGGGGGTGAAATCCCTCCCACAGAGAAGATTCGCAGTAAGGAAACACGTCTGAGAGAAAGGAGACGAGGTATGAAAATTCGACCTCTACAGGATCGGATTATTGTTAAGCGGATTGCGGAAGAAGAGAAGACCGCGGGTGGCATCATCATCCCGGATACCGCAAAGGAAAAGCCCCAAGAGGGGAAGGTGACTGCCGTCGGAAACGGGAAGGTCGGAGAAGATGGTCGGGTCACCCCGCTTGATGTCAAGAAAGGTGACAAGGTGCTCTTTGTCAAATACGCCGGGACGGAGATCAAGATCGACGGCGAAGAGCACTTGATTATGCGTGAGGATGATATCCTCGGTGTGGTCGAAGGTTAATCCGGGATATTAGGAGGATCAGGAATGGCTGCAAAGCTTGTCAAATTCAGTCAAGATGCGAGGGATAAGACCCTCAAAGGAGTGAACCTTCTGGCCGATGCGGTGACCGTCACCCTCGGTCCAAAGGGACGCAATGTTGTGATCGAGAAATCCTTTGGCGCGCCAAATGTCACCAAAGACGGCGTGACCGTCGCCAAGGAGATCGAGCTTGAGGACAAGTTCGAAAACATGGGTGCTCAGATGGTCAAAGAAGTCGCCAGCAAAACCTCCGACGTGGCCGGTGATGGGACCACGACGGCGACGGTCCTTGCGCGGGCCATCTATGCGGAAGGCGTCAAAATGGTCGCCGCCGGCCACGACCCCATGAGCATTAAGCGTGGTATCGATAAAGCTGTGGCCACCATGGTCAACGAGCTGCGCAACCTGTCCAAGTCCACCCGCGATCAAACCGAAATCGCCCAAGTCGGCACCATCTCGGCCAATAACGACTCGACCATTGGCGGCATTATTGCCGAAGCCATGAACAAGGTCGGTCGGGAAGGCGTGATCACCGTCGAAGAAGCCAAAGGGCTGGATACGACGCTCGACGTCGTCGAAGGGATGCAGTTCGACCGTGGCTATCTCTCTCCCTACTTCGTGACCGATCCGGAACGGATGGAGGGGGTGTACGAGGATGCCTATCTGCTCATTCACGAGAAGAAGATCTCAGCCATGAAGGACCTGCTGCCCGTGCTCGAAGCAGTGGCCAAGAGCGGCAAACCGTTGCTCATCATTGCCGAAGATATCGAAGGCGAAGCACTGGCCACGCTGGTTGTGAACAAGATTCGTGGCACCCTCCAGTGTGTGGCCGTCAAGGCGCCCGGCTTTGGTGATCGCCGCAAGGCCATGCTTGAGGATATTGCTATTCTGACCGGTGGTCGGGTCATCGCCGAGGAACTGGGCGTGAAATTGGAGAGCCTGACGCTGAACGACCTCGGCCGGGCCAAACGTCTGGTTGTTGATAAAGACAACACCACCATCGTTGACGGCGCTGGGAAGAAGGGTGACATCGGAGGTCGTATCAACCAGATTCGTGCCCAGATCGATGAGACGACCTCCGACTATGACCGGGAGAAGCTGCAAGAACGCTTGGCCAAAATGGTCGGCGGTGTTGCCGTCATCCAGGTTGGTGCCGCGACTGAGATCGAAATGAAGGAGAAGAAGGCGCGCGTCGAAGATGCCCTGCACGCCACGCGGGCTGCGGTTGAAGAAGGCATTGTCCCCGGTGGCGGTGTCGCCCTCATTCGCTCTTCCGATAAGCTCGGCAAGGTTGAGGTGGGCGAAGAGGAACAGATCGGCGTCAACATTATCCAAAGAGCGGTCCAAGAACCCCTACGCTGGATTTCTTCCAATGCAGGAGAAGAGGGTTCTATCATCCTGGATAAGGTTCGGAACAGCAGGGGTGCGAACGGCTTCAACGCAGCAACCGGTCAGTTTGAAGACCTCATCAAAGCCGGCATTGTTGACCCCACCAAGGTCGTGCGGACTGCACTGCAGAATGCCTCGTCCGTAGCCGGCCTGTTGCTCACAACAGAAGCAACCATTGCCGAGAAACCTGATGAGAAAGGTGCCGGCGGTGGTATGCCTCCAATGCCTCCGGGCGGTATGGGTGGTATGGGTGGTATGGGCGGCATGATGTAGGCCCCCTTAGCCGAGTACTCATCAAAAAAGGCCCTACTTTTGTAGGGCCTTTTTTCTTGCTGGCGCGGGGAAATCGGACGGGTCTAACTTTCGGACAGTCCAGTGATCCGAATCCCGGCGGAATGCACTTTATTTCGGATATTTAGACGAATGAGCAGAGCTGTAATCGGCTCTATCAAACTGGCGGCGGCCAGCGGACCGACGTCAACCGTGCGAATGCCCAGCTTCTCCACCAACTCAATCACCGTTGGTCTGGCGTCTTTATCCCCACAGACCAATACATCACAGTCAATCCGGGCGTTGACATCACGTAAGAGGTGAGCGGAGATGTTCTGGAGCGCACACACGACCTGGACTTCGTCGCCCAGGATTTGTTTCGCCTCTTCTGTGGCAGAGCCCGCCTCAGGCATGACCACCCGCCGGGCGTTATCCGGGTCGAGCGGGACCGACACGTCCACAAAGATCTTCCCCTTGAGCTGATCTTTTACGGATTCTATCGTCTTGACGTGGGCGGAGTACGGCACGGTGATAAACACCACGTCGGCGGCGGCCGCAGCCGTGACATTATCGGTGCCGCGCAGGAGGTCCTTACCGAGTTCCTGATTGAGCTCGGTCGCCACGCGTTCTCCTTTTTCCTGTTGGCGTGAACCGATAATCACCTCTTCTCCGGCGAGCGCCCAGCGCAGAGCCAGGCCGGGACCTTGTTCTCCAGTTCCTCCCAAAATAGCAATCTTCACGCGTTTTCTCCTCTCTTTCCTACAGCTTGATTTTTTATTGGCTGCTGCCAACTGAGGCTTTGATATACTTTTCCGTGACCGGCGATAAGTCACGCGGCGACACCATAACCTCAATGATGACAAAAGACGAGGTCCGGTCGGCTTCCACTAATGCCTGGCGCAGTTCCTGGACTGTCGTAACCTGTAACCCTTTGCCGCCCCATTCTTTGGCCAGCGTGGCATAGGGCCAGGGGGGAATGGTGAGCAAATCCTGCCGCTCGGAAACCGGCCGAAAAATGCCCCAGCCGCCGTTATTCATAACCAGGACAATGGGATTGAGTTTGTGACGGGGCGCATGCGAAATCTCCGAGCCCGTCATTTGAAAGGCCCCGTCCCCGCACAACACAAGCGGCCGTTGACCGGTCCCCAATTGCGCACCAAGCGCTCCGGGAACGCCAAAGCCCATCGAGGCATAATAGCCTTGAGCCAGGTAGCCCCCGCCTTGGCCAATTTTAATATCCAAGCCGGCGAACAGCATGTCACCGGCTTCGGCCACCACCATATAGCCTTCGCGTCCATCCAGGAATGCATTGACCTCACATAACATATCCGAGACCTGGATCGTCCGATTCTCTCCGGGCGGCTGCGGAGCGAGGTTGTCACAATAGGTAATCTCTTCCTGGTGCCGTGTCAGCGGAGCCTGTAGCAAAGACTGGACGTAATCCTCAATGGAGACATCGGTATAGGTATGAAAGCTGACGTGCACTTTATTTTCCGCGGCCCAGATTGAGTGGTGACGGTCGATGTATTGCGGCTGTGAGCCCAGATTCATATCGGTCAGGAGGGAGCCCAGATGGAGGACCAGGTCGGATTCCTCAATCCGTTGACGGATGGGTGCCGGCGAGATGGCCCCAATATGGACGCCCATATATTGGGGATGATCCATGGGGAAGGCGCCCTTGGCCAAAACAGTTGTCAGGCAGGGCCCGCCGATCTTTTCGACCAGGGTAATGATGTCGGTAGTGAGATGATGTCGGAAGGTTTCAATACCAATGATAACGGCTGGTTTGTGCGCCTGATTGAGACGGGCGGTTGTCTCTCGGACGGCTTCCTCAACCTTTTGGGCATCGGACTGGGCCCGATGGAATCTGCCATCCCACTCTCTGATCCGTACAGGAACGCTAATCTCCTGCTCAACCATATCCTGATGGATCTCAATATAGCCCGGTTGCTGATGACGCCAGATATCCTGGACAACCGCATCAATGTCGGTTGCCGCAGTACGCGGGTCGTCAATGATTTTTGCGGCACAGGTGATCTCGTGAAAAATATGGAATTGGGACTCAATCTCTCTGGCTTGGTGATGGACTAACACCCCGAGTTTCCGCTTCTCCTCACCCGGCCCGCCGCTGATGACCAAGACCGGCACCCGCTCGGCATATGAGCCGGCAACGGCATTCACCACGTTATGCCCCCCGGCCCCGTAGGTCACGCACAGGACGCCGATTTTTCCGGTAGCCCGCGCATACCCATCGACGGCGAAGCCGGCACCCGGCTCATGCGAAGACGTAATGACCCGTATATCGTGGGGTTGGCCGAATTTCATGAAAAGCTGAATGACCAAATCACCCGGAATCCCAAACAGGTGGGTCAGACCCATCTTGCGCAAATATGCGACAAGATAATTCCCAAGTTGCATCCGCGCTTCCATACTCCCTCCCTGTGGACAGTATATCAGACTCGCGGCAAGAAAGGGCTATACAGCGTAGGCTGAGGGCCGGCAATCAGCCCATCCTGGCCTCGTCTACGTTACCAGTGGTTAAGCATCCTTGAATATCTTTCAGTTCTTTGACTACCTTTTGGCAAACGGCCGCAAAATGAACCCTATATGATCCGTACCTCTCTACCGCCTCCTGTGCCCGATTTGTGGCGGGCTTCCCTAAGAAGTGTGCATCCATGTTTCTTATAGCACTGACTTCTTTCAAGCCCTCTACGGATAACCTCAGACGCCCCAACAGGGTCAGGCTTTTATCCTTTTTATCGTAAGATATTTTCTTGGAATCTACTCGGCTTCGAATCTCCTTAACCTCAAAACCTTCGACAACCAGCTTTGCTAGATTTTTGAAAGCAATCATCCATTCCGTAGAACTGGATATCGGCAATAGGTAGGAGACTGCGCTAAATAGAGATTCATCCCTCAACGTCCACCAACTGACCTTTTTGCTTTCCCACTCCTGCAATATGAATTCTATAAGTACGTGGGGCGGCAACTCCGATTCTTTTGGCCGACGATTGAATAAACATCTACTAACAAATACCTGCGATATCCCTCGAAAAGCTGTCTTGGATATAGGGGTGTTGGGCAACCACTTAGGTTCAACGTTGTGGGATTTCCAATAGAGTTGCTCCTTTGACGGCAACGTTTGGAGGTCGCAGATGCAAGCGTGGACTTGCCCCACATCGTTAATGTCAACATCTCGCAAGTGCCATCCATCGCCACTTACACCATAATCTAGCCGGTATTTGTCTCTATGTATCGAATATTTAGTTAGGACCTCAGGGTCGAAACATGCAACAGACAAGTCAAGAGGGCGCTGAAGATAGTCAGCGCCCATGTCAAAGTAAGTGCATGTTTTTACCGGATCAGTAGATATACTGATCACCCGATTGGGAACATTTTCGAGCTCGGCATCTTCGAATCTAGGCAATCCAGAATATACGTTGTGTAAGCGCTTCGCGTCTAACGCGGGATTCGCTTTCATAAGCATCTTGATTATTCCGGGGACGTAGCAACAACCAAAAAACCAATCAATTGCCATAAAGTCGGTATAGGTGGGGAAGCTCATGTAGCACACTCCATTTCAAGAAACGGCAATTTCAGAACTGATAAACTCCAGAAATTTGATTAGATCAATAATACTCAGCCTGGGGAACCAGGTTGTGTATTAGTTTGGAGTCACGGACGCACGGTCACGAGTTTAATAAGCGCCAAGAAGTTGGAGGCGGTTTTTTCATAGCGAAGACGTACTGGAAGGTGTGGCTTTCGTTAGGGAATTACATACTTGACTAGCCAAAACTCTGCAACTATACTCCCCTCATGGACGACACACAACGAGTGAGTAAGGCTGGACCGGGGAAGGCGTACCGTTCGGGCGTCTCCCTGATCCAGTTGACCAAGCTGTTCCCGGATGAAGAATCCGCTGAGCGCTGGTTTGAAGCGCAACGCTGGCCGGATGGGATGGTCTGCCCCAAGTGTGACAGCACCAACATTGCCGCGTGTAAAGACAAGAAGCCGCAACCCTATCGCTGTCGGACCTGTCGCAAGCATTTCTCGGTGCGGACGGGGACTGTCTTAGCCCGCTCGCATATCCCCCTGCAAAAGTGGGTGTTTGCGCTGTATCTGTACGTCACCAATTTGAAGGGCGTCAGCAGTATGCGGCTCCACCGCGATCTTGACATTACGCAGAAATCGGCCTGGTTTATGGCCCATCGTATCCGTAAGGCGCTCAAGGGCCGGGCCTCGTTATTTGCGGGACCTGTTGAGGTCGATGAGACGTATATGGGGGGGAAAGAGAAGAACAAGCATACCAGCAAAAAGCTCAAGGCCGGGCGCGGGCCGGTGAGCAAGACCGCTGTCATCGGCATGAAGGATCGAGACACCAAACAGGTGAATGCCGAGGTCATACCGCAGACCGATCAACCTACCCTCCAGGGGTTTGTCCACGACCACATTGAGCCAGGAGCGACGATCTACACGGACGATCATCCGGGCTATGTAGGGTTGTCGAATCACGAGTCTGTGAAGCATAGCGTCAAGGAATATGTCCGGGATCAGGCCCACACGCAGGGCATTGAATCCTTCTGGAGCATGTTGAAGCGGGGCTATATCGGCACCTACCACAAGATGAGTGAGAAGCACTTACAGCGCTATGTGGATGAGTTCTCTGGCCGGCAGAATATCCGGGAAGCCGGGACGATGGACCAGATGGCGCATGTGGCGGTGGGCTGCGTGGGGCGGCGGTTGCTGTGTCAGGAGTTGGTGGGGTAGCGCGATGGAACAGAATAATACGAATTGGGTGGCCGAGCGGGCCAAGTGCGAGATCGACCAGCTCGTAGCCGATATTATGCGGCTCGTCCAAGAGGCGACGAATCAGGCCCACGAACTTCCCCTGCCTTGGGCGTATATCAAGAAGGAAAATAGAACAGGCTGTCGAGTTACCTGTGTTCAGAATAATCAGCCTGTCCGAGAGTGTCTGTTTGTGCATGAGCCGGACAGGAATATGATCCAGGTGGTCGTCCGGCGGCAAATCGCGTCGCAGCCGGACGAACTCGATCAAACCTATACCATCGGGACCCGGTGGGACGCAGAAAAAAGTAAGTGTCGAATTGTGGTTAACTCCCCCACAGCCGATGAACCCCTAGAGTTCCCCCACAAGCACCTGTGGAAGGCGATCCAATACATCCTGGAGCCGTTCTTTTTTCCTAAGGAATCCCCTACCGCTTCGTAGCCGTCCACGTCCCGCTACAGCCCACCAGATTGAACCACGTCCCGGACGCGCTACGCTCCTGGGCCTGCCCCGTGAACTCGCCTGCGCGTTGTCCATTGGGGGCGTAGAGATTCCCCGAAACTCGTCCAGACGTGGACACGCTGCCTATCGTCCGGCCAGCGTTCCGAATCGCCCCATTGGCAATGGTGACAGTCCCCCGCTCATCGGCATGATGGGTACACCCGCTTGAGGTGTAGCGCGTGGTGATACTCCACGTCCCGTTAAAACGGGCGACATCGGGGGTCTCGTCGCGGGCTTCACAGACATCGTAATGGGCCGGCAAGCCGTACTCTGCCCCGACATCGTTGACGCAGACCCCTGCGTCACACTGTCCAGGATCGCAATCCCCGTCCCCAATGCCACAGACGTTGTTCACGCAATAGTGCGGCAAGTGCTCCAGGCAAGGGGGAAGCCGCTGCCCGGCTGATCCAGGTTGCCGGGCCGTTGCACACGTCACCACAGAGATGTTGTGAGGGTCCTACCTATTCACCACGATAGGAGTAGCTACTCCCCTATCCGTGTGTGGCTGTTGTATTCCGTAGGCGACCCGACATCGGGTCTCTATGGAACGTGTGCACAAGGAAGCATACGCAAGTGAGGAAGTTGACACAATAGAGTGAAACTTTTAATGGTGACGTATGACGCCGTTTGAATGGAGTGTGACCTATTGGGTCCCCCTCGGCCAACTGCTGCTGATTGCGTGGGGGATTTGGGAAATGCGGAGTAGTAATAAGAGCCGGTCGGCACAAATTGATATGATGATCCAACAGAGCCGCGCCCTCGAACGCTTGCTGGAGCGGAGTGTCTAAAGCAAAGGAGAAAAAGAAAGATGACCGAAGAGCAGAGACAGATTCAACAGCTTGCAGGACGCGTAGAGGCTTTGGAAGACGCGATCTCAGCCCTCTTGTCGTCTTTGACAGGTCCAAGTTTGATGCATGATCCTCTGAGAGTGCAGTTAAACGGACTGAGAGAGCATCGGCAGGTTGGTGGTTACTCGTCCCCCTTCCATGATGAGTATAAGAAAACCCTGACCCGATTCATAAACTCCCCACGTCTCCAGCCTAGGAGTTAAAGGGGGATTCCAAGAGAAGAAGGAGGAGTGATGAAACCGCACCGGGAGAGGACACGTCATACCATCGGCAAACATTATGTGGAGACAACGCCCTTGAAAGGCGGGGCACACGCGCATGCCAAGTTGGGCGGTGTGCCAACCCCCGCCGAGCAGGCGGCCATCTATGAGATTATGGGTGGCTCACCAGAGGAAGAGCCACCCATCCCGGAGGACGTGCATAAGCGGGCCGCCGCCCTGGCGCAGGCATTGTTTGAAGTTGATGAGTAGGGAAAGAGCTAGCTGCAACGGCTAGTCAAGTATGTAATTCCCTTTCGTTAGCTGTCGTCACCATTCACCAGCATGATCCAACGCGGGAGGAACATGGGGCGAGATATCTCTAGCTCAGCGTCCTGAGAAGTTGGCGCTCTATATAACTGCATCGTCTCTTCAGCCGATAGGGAGGAGGTTTTGCTATCCCATGAGTCACTTGGCCATTCTCCTGCTCCACTACTAAAATCCACGTCTTCATATTGGTCATAAGAGAGGGAAGAATTAGGGAGGATCGTTTGACGGTCTCTTGCGATTCTTAGCTCGGCCTCTTCGGAAGACGGAAGATTCTGAGAGAAACGCTCGTGACGACTTTCTTTAACCTTTTCCCGAATTCGACCCCATGCCGTGGGGTTATTCGGGCAGGCGAAAGCACATCGCCAAGGCAAGGCAGCCCGGTCTGAATGTATATAGTCGAAGGTGCGATATCCGCGCTTTGAAATCGCATCCCGAATACGCCAACTTGGCACCAACGTACAGCCGAATTGCCTTTTGTCGGTTTGCTGACAACAATGCCAATATTCAGCTTTTAAGTCTTCATCATCAACGTGATTGAACAAGAGATACAGCGGAATGGCTTTTGATTCCCCTGCATAGTCTTCAAGGACATTGATCTGATGCCTGTTGCCAGACCGGTGGTTCAGGCTATCGTATCGCCCCGCAACACCGAGTTTTTTTGCCTGAACGGCGTATATGTCAGCCCTGTTCGCGTTCCGACGTACGAAAACAACCAAATCCGTTCCTTGTACGGCCTCTTGGGATTTGGTCGTCTGGACAAACTTGATGTTATTCGGTGCGGATACCAAGAAATCGAGAACCAGCAAATCCGTAAGCGTCTCCTCTCCCAGACGAACATACAGGCGATCTTCGCGTAGTCGTTGGGCTCCGCGCAGTCGATTCCAGGTGCTTTCGGCAATTCTTTCGGCGACGGTACTTTCGGCCATTATTCTTCAATTCCTCTCTAAGTGTTTCCTGAGAGCACTTTAACGGCCTCCAGAATATCAGATTCCGCTTGATAGGTAGGCCGACATGTTCGAGTTGGGGTAATTCCTCGGGTCGGGTTATTGACTGGAACCGAAGCGGAAGAACCTGAATCAAACGTCCACGTATTGGTTATAGGAGTGTCTCCTCCCATATAAGTACTCGTCAAGATATAGCGCGCATTGACTCTGATTCGTGTCACGGCTTCAGTCATCCTGTAAACACTGACATTCATTTTTCCCGACAGGCTGACTGAGGAGTGCTTCTCCAGCCATTGTACGTAGGAACCTTGAAAGGCCGGGACGAGTGCATTTCCTTGAACATTCCAGTCTCCACAGTCAACATAGGTATCGGGCGATGCGCTGAACGTTAAGGTGATAAGGCCAGAGTCTTTTTCAAAGTTGCTAATCGCAAAAGAGGATTGGGAAACATGGTCAATAAGTGCCCTCCAGACAGTATCATAGTCCTGTTCAATCAGGAGTGTGAACGTGTTCAGTTTAGGCGGTGGGACTGAGTATTTAACAACAGGCGGAGAGCAAGAAAACAAAAGCAGTGCCGTTGCACATGCGAGTGACCGTAGTTTCTTCGTCATTCGTTTCCCTTTCTTTGTCTACCCGAATTGGTTTGTGTTAGAGCCTGGGGTTTCCAGGAGACCTACATGGGCCACAGAGGCCATGAATCCGAAGGGCGCAATATACTTGACACCCCTCATCTCATCGGCCGAGATAATTGGTTGGTTTGGCATCTTTCCGCATGTAGAGAGGGTGACGGGGGAACTTCTCTTTTGTCACCCCCAATGCTAGTGCTCTCGCCGGTCGCTGCTCCAGCCAGCCTAGGGCCACCTCGTCTTGGTTCATATAACCGCCATGTGTCCCCCAGCCAGAGAGAATGGGGGACTCATACCCCGGCCCTTCTCCGTATAGGGCGTCCTGGCGCGCCTCATGGATAGCCTTATCCCAATACTCCTTATTTTCCGGGCCGACCGGATCATCGAGGGTATAGAGGGTTTCCGGGTTCGGGGAACGAAGGGCAAAGAGGTTGACAACGATGAGTCCCCCATATCCCCATTTGCGGGCGTATCCTATGCAGCGGCGTATGGTTGGGTCGTCTATTTCGGCCGTGGCCGTGCTGGGGTTGAGCAATGCGAATATGATGGGGTAACGGCCGTTATCCCACCTCCGTGTCAAATAGTACCGATATCGACCGTCCTCGGAAAATTCAGCAGTAGCAGAAGAATAGTCTGTCACGCTTTCTCCTTTTAGTTGTATTAACTATATTGTTCCCCAAAGAAAATAAGGTTGGTAAATATGTGACCTGAACAGGACGAAGAGAAGATGGGTGGCTGGGTCTATATAATCACGAACAAAGCTATGCCGGGGTTGCTGAAGGTGGGCTTCACCACGAAGCACCCTGAGGAGCGTGCCCAGCAACTCACGGCGGCAGGTAAAACCGGCGTACCCTGGCCCTATGTCGTCGAATATCAGTGGTGGGTGGAATATCCACGGGCGCTCGAACAACGAGTCCATGCAAAACTCGCCCGTGTCCGTGAGAATCGGGAGTGGTTTCGGTGTGCGATTGAGGAGGCGCTAGCGGTGGTTGAGGCCGAAATCCCGCCACGGAAACGAACTCGCAAGCCCAAACCCACACCTCCTACGCATCCAGAGCCGAAGAAGGTGTCTGAAGTCTACACGCCTCAGCCGTTCAATACGGCTGAGAGAATATGCTTGATCGCCCTCTTCGTGGTGATATTCGGGATGATAATCATCGGATTAAAGTGATGACTACTACCAGTATGAACCTGCGGCCCAACTTAAGGCGAAGGCCGCGGGCAAACCCTGGCAGGCTATGCAACGATCTGGTGCTGGCTGAGGAACTTGCGGACGGCGATTATGACGGCTTCCGTGGGAAGCATATGACGGCTTTTCCCAATCACGCCGATGCGGCCATCGGGCATGACGCGGGCGGTGCCTGTATAGGTTCCAGAGTCTTCGACCACCGTCACGTCAAAGCGAATCTGGTCCGGCACTTGGTGCGCGCTGAATCATGGCCGTGGCGCTTTTCCCCCAGTAACAATCCCCTCAAAAATCCTCCACGCCTCCCACCCCGAAATGCACCCCAAAAAACGTCTGAAACGTCGTTTGCTCATCAGTATGTAAGCGCCGATTAAGCCTGAAATAGGCATGAAATAAACATGAAATTTCATGAAATTTCGTGAAATTTTCATATTACGTGAAATATCACTTAAGGTACTGTTATGACTCGACTTTCCGTGATTTTTGAGGGAAATGCTCATGAAATATTTCACGATTTCTCACCTTTTGGGGGGAAGGTGATCCTGACTTTTGCAAAAAAATGGTCCCGGACTTTTGGAAAACTACACCCTCACTCTTGAATAGCTTTCCTGCTGCAATAAAGGCGGAAGCCCACAAGGCGGGCAGGAGCTTCGACGGACGGTGACTGACAGGAGCGGCGCTTAGCCGAAAAACTCCTCGACATTGCCGGAAACAACCGGAATGCTCTGGACGGCATTATTCCGAAAGACCCGAAACAGAACGGTCTCGCCAGCGGGCCGACTCCAGAGTTGCTCATAAAAGGCACGCCGGTCGGCTATTTCTTGCTCGTCGATAGCAAGGATCACATCTCCGGCCTTCAACCCTGATTTGGCCCCCGGACCCTCGGGTAACAGGCCGGCGATAACGAGATGCTCTTTGACCGTATACGAATACATGCCGATCCAGGCGCGTGAGGGCCGGGTGACCCGCCGTCCATAGCGCAGGAGTTCGTCTCGATGTTCGGTGAAATGCTCAACCGGAATAGCCAGAGAGAATTTTCCAATTTCATTGAGATTGAGGGAGACGACACCGACCATACGTCCGTGCATGTCGAACATGGGACCGCCGCCTAAGCCCGGATTCATAGCCGTACTCGTTAACGCCCGCTCCAGGCTATACTCCCAGTAGGCATCAAACTGGGAAACCGAGGTGAGTCCGCCGCCATTCACCCGCCGGCCGTTTTCTTCTCCCGCACTGGCGACCAGGAACACCTCATCGCCGGCGTGCAGCGCGGTGGAAGGTTGGAGGGGGACGGCGGGAAAGCCGGTTTGAGATATTTTCAGTACGGCAATACCGCTCGCAAAATCCTGAGCCACCACTTCGGCTTCAAGCTGGGTGTTATCAATCATGCTGACGTGCACCTGAGACGCGCCGATAACAATGTAATTGACGGTCAGAATATGGCCGTCCGGACTCACCACGGCCCCGGACCCCATACGCTCAGTGCCTAACAGTTGGGCGGACTGGTGCTGTGAGGGAACGGTGACCTGAATGGCAACCGTTGAAGGAATCACTTGTTCAATAAGTCTGACCGAAGCGTTCACGCCGCCCCCTTTTCGTCTGCGAGGTCCACAATAACTAATGCCTCACCTGGGTGAAAGCAACCCCTCAAGACCCTGGCCTGCTGACATCTGCCCGAGCAGCCCGGCGTGTGCTAGTATCCCATACTTTTCAGGCCCGCTCACTTTGTTCATTATGGCGAGGCGCGGACACGCCTGACCAGAAGAGGTAACCGTACCGTTATGAAACGTTCGACTGAGCCGCAAATACTGACCCTGTCCGAATATGAATCAAAGCGGGTGCTTGTCGGATATGGGGGCGTCATTTCTCAAGAAGTCCTCGTCCAGGACCCCTCCGAAGCTGGGCGTGCGGCAAAGGATATTGGCTTGCCTGTTGTGCTGAAACTGTGCGGGGCGCGCATTGCTCACAAGACCGAACGGAATCTTGTCCGCCTCGGCCTTGATACGGTCCGGGCGGTTGAGCGGGCCGCGCACGAGCTGTGGGCGCGCCGTCGGGATGACGATGGCGAAGTCGGTCTGCTGGTCGCCGAAATGATTGCCGGGCGGCGAGAGTTGATCGCCGGTATGGTCCGCGATCCTCAGTTTGGCCCGTGCGTACTCCTGGGGCTTGGCGGCGTTCTGACCGAAGCGCTCGGCGATGTTGTCTTTGCTCTGGCGCCTCTCTCCCACACCCAAGCGCGTGCCATGGTTGAGGGGCTGCGGTTCAAACATCTCGTCACTCAACCGTTTCGTGGTGAAGAGCCGGTTGATCTCGATGCCTTGGCTGATCTCCTGGTTGGGCTTGGCCGCCTGGCCGTCGAACGGCCCGACATCGAGAGCGTTGACGTGAATCCGCTGATTGTTGTCAACGGTAAACCCATTGCGGTTGACGCCCTGGTCGTCACGAATACGACACTCCACACCAGACCGCCGGTTCAGCGGCATGCCCCTGAAGATATTCTTGAACGCTTCCGCCCCCTGTTTCACCCGCGCGGCGTGGTCGTTGCCGGGGCGTCCTCACATCCGGGGAAATTCGGGTTTGTCTCTTTGCACAACCTCAGACGCTTCGGCTATCAGGGTGAAATCTTTCCGGTCAATCGTGACGGCGCGGAAATCCTCGGTCAGCCAAGCTATCGGACCGTAGAGGAGATTCCGCCGGATAAGGCCGACCTCGTCTTTGTGTGTACCCCTGCCGCAGCCAACGTCGCACTGCTGCGTTCCTGTGCCAAGATAGGCGTGCGGGCCGCCTTTGTGGCCAGTGGGGGGTATCGGGAGGCGGGCGAGGAGGGCCGTCGCCTGGAAAACGAACTGGTCGCAACCGCCCAGGAGTTGGGCATGCTGCTGGCCGGACCGAACGGCCAAGGGGTGATCTCGACGCCGGTGTCCATGTGTGCCCAGATTGTGGCGCCGTATCCCCCGGCGGGTCGCCTGTCCGTTGTGAGTCAGAGCGGAAATCTGCTGTCGGCCTTCTTGAACTATTCCGTCCAGACCGGAGTCGGCGTGAGTAAGGCGATTTCTGCCGGCAACTCTGCCCACACAAATATCGCCGATTATCTGGAGTATTTTACAGCCGACCCGGAAACCGATGTCGTGCTTGCCTATCTTGAAGGCGTTCCCGACGGTCCGCATTTTATGGAGGCAGTCCGCGCTCTCACCCAGCGCAAGCCGTTGGTGCTGGTGAAAGGCGGTGCTGCGGCAGAGGGACAGCGGGCAGCCTTATCGCACACCGGTTCGCTGGCGACGGACGACCGCGTCTTTGACGGGCTGTGCCGCCAGTTTGGCGTACTGCGGGCACCGACGATCGAACATGCCTTTGAATGGGCGGCAACCCTGGCGACCCAGCCGCTCTCCCAAGGCAGGCGGGTCGTGGTCTTTACCACCGTTGGCGGCTGGGGGGTCCTGACCGCAGATGCCTGCGCCCAGGCCGGGCTCGACCTGATTCCCCTCCCCCAAGACCTGGTCGAGACAATCAGTACATTGGTTCCGGCCCGTTGGAGCCACAATAATCCGATTGATCTGGCGGGCGGCGAGACCAGGGATACGGTTCCTGAAGTCCTGGACCTCGTCTGTGCCCACCCCGAGGTCGATGCGGTGCTGCATCTTGGCTTGGGTATTCAGGCCGCAACCGCCCACGGGTTTAAGGGTGGTGATTTCTATCCGGACTACGGCTTGGAGCGTATGGCCGGATTCCACGAAAACCAGGAGCGACGCTATGCCGAAGCCGCGGCCGCAGCTTCAGACAAGCATAAGAAACCCGTCCTCACGACCACCGAACTCGTCTATACTGCTTGGGACTACGACAATGCCGGCCCCCTGGCTGTCCGCGCAGCCGGTCGTGTGTGTTACCCCAGCGCTCATCGAGCGGTTGCTGCGCTCCGGGCCGCGATAGAGTATGCGGAATTTCGGCGGCGTTATGATACGCCCTAGCGAGCAGCCGGAAAGAAAAAGACACAGGAGGGAAACATGCGACCTGAATATACTGTCATTGATGCCGATGGACACGTCGATGAAAAGGCTGTCAACTGGGTTGAGTTACTGCCCGAGCGCTATCACAAGGATGCACCCTGTTGGGTGAGCTACCCTGATGGTCGTAAGCATCTGGTGGTTGAGGGCAAAATGTGGCCCAGCCGGCGTGACTTCTATGGCCGACTCGGCATGTGGCCCGAGCCCAAGAAACCCGACCACCAATGGGGCTGGGACCGAGCGGGGATGCAGGACCCGCACAAGCGTATCCCCGATATGGACCTCGAAGGAATCGACATCGCCGTCCTGTTCGGGACCTTCATCGGCCTCGGTGCCGCCGCATCAATTGAAGACCCCGGCCTGGGCATGGCCGTCTCCGTCGCCTATAACAACTGGCTGGCCGAATACTGCAAACCCTACGCCGACCGCCTCAAAGGCATCGCCATGATTCCCATGCAGGACCCCGAGGCGGCTCGGGTCGAAATCAGACGGACGGTCGAACAACTGGGCATGGTCGGTGTCCAGGTCCTGACGAATTTCGGTGGCAAGCTCTTGCACGAAGCCGAGTTTGATCCGATTTGGGAAGAAGCCCAAGGTCTCGGTGTCCCTATTTGCGCGCATATCATCTCAACCAACTCCGCGGGTGTCGATCGATTCGATCGCTACGTGTTCAAGCATGCCTTTTATTCGCTCGATACCATGCTGGCCGCGGCTTCGTTTACCACCGGGGGGATTTTGGAGCGCTTCCCGAAGCTGAAAGTGGCCTTTATGGAAGCCGGAGCCGGCTGGGTCCCATGGATGATGGATCGACTCCACGAGCACTATGAATTGCTGCCGCAGCAAATGCCCTGGCAGCAACGCAGCCCTGAAGACTGGATCACGAGCGAGAACTGCTTTTTCGCGGTCGAGCCGGAAGAAAAGACCATTCCGTTCGTGGCCCAAATGATCGGGGAAGAGCGCCTGATCTATGCCTCGGACTACTCGCACTGGGACTGCATGTGCCCGGATTCTGTCAAAGCCATCTATGAGCGAACGGATATCTCAGACGGGCTGAAGAAAAAAATCCTGAGCGAGAATGCCGCCCGTTTATTCAACCTCTAAGCGCAGGCGGTCATATGCAGGACTACATCACTCCCGCCGGCTGGCGGACTGGAATCGAGGAGGTCGCGCCGAAAGTCTACGCCTATATTCAGGCGTATGGGGAATTGGGTGTCAGTAATGCCGGCCTGCTGCTGGACCGTGAAGGTGTCATGGCGATTGACGCCCTCATGGTCCCGTCCATGACCTCACGCTTTCTCGGGGCGATTAAGAAAGTGACGAGACGGCCGGTCTCCCGGCTGGTCAATACGCACCACCACGTCGATCACAGCGGCGGCAATTTTCTCTTTCGCGACGCCCAGGTCATCAGCCACACCTTCTGTCGCGACGAACAGGTACGGGAAGGCATCCCTGTCAAACAACTCCAGCAGCGCATTCCGCGCTTTGCCAAGGAGTTCTCCAAGCTCAAACCCAAAGTCCCGTCCATGACCTTTGAAGACCGGCTGGTCTTCTACCAGTCCGGACGAGATGTGGAACTGCGCCATCTTGGACCGGCCCACACCTTTGGCGACGCCTTTGTCTATTTACCCAAGGACAAGATTCTTTTTGCCGGGGACCTAGCTTTTTACTACGTCACGCCCCTGGCCTTCCAGGGTCATGTCGGCAATTGGATCAAGGTTGCCGATCGGATTTTGAAGATGGATGTGGACCTGATCGTGCCGGGGCACGGCCCGCTTGGCGGCAAAAAAGAACTGCGCGAAATGCGGTCCTATCTCATGCTCATCCGGCGCGAGGCCAAGAAGCGTTTTCGGCTCGGTATGAGCCCCGAAGAAGCCGCCCGCGACGTGAAGCTCGGCATCTACGCCCGCTGGCGCGAGCCCGAGCGGATTCTGCCCAACATCATGCGGCTCTACCAGGAGTTCCAGAACGAACTCGATCGACCCATCGACCGGCAGCGTATGATGGACGGCATGCGCCAGCTCCGGGCCGAGCGCCACGGCCATGCCGCGGGTGAGCCGGATTGGTGTTGTACCTAAGCAGCCCCCTCCGCCACCAACGCCCGCGCCTGTGACTCCACCACCGTTCCCGTAAAGAAGTCCGGGTTGACGGCGCTCCAGAAGCGGACGGGATTCGCGAACACAAAATCCCTGAAATGATCCTCTGTCATTACCCCGTCCTCAACGCCCTCATACGCCTCGGGCAACACGCCGGCCATGTCCGGCACATCGAAGTGACCGATGTCCGAGCCAAACAGCGCGTTGATCTTGGCACCATACGGATTGACTGTGGTGTTGAAAGCCCAGGCGTTCAGCGGGTCGTCGGCCTCGCAGCCAAAGTAGAAATTCGGCACAAACAGGTCGCGGATGTCCTCGGCGCGCTCGATCCCGCAGGGCGCAAAATCGTCCAGCTTTTCCGGCTCTTTGGTCAGCAGGCCGAGATGGGCCTGCGTCGCCTTCTGCCCCAGCTTTTCCACCGCCGCGGGCGGGCCATATTTCTGGAACAAATCGACTAGCATTTCCTGGTTCAGATTGGCAGGATTTACGTTATCCAGGGCCTTGGGATTGCGAATTTTCCAGTGGCCGATGAGGTCGCTATACAGGCCACAGGCCCAGCCCACGCCGCCTTCCAAAAAGGCAAAGCGCAGCTCCGGGAAACGCCGCGTCACGCCGTTCATGAAGATGGATTTGCACACCGCCTCTCCGGCCTGGGCAAAATGGCCGATATGGTTGTACACAAAATTGGAAATCGAGGCCCTCATCCCAATGCCTGACGAGGCCGAGTGAAAGCTGGGCGGGATACCCACTTCGAGGCATTTCGCCCAGACCGGGTCATAATCATGCTCGCTGTCTATGCCCAGGGTGTCGTGCCAGATTGCATAACGGCCAGCCTCGGGCGCTTTGCGCGCCACCGCCGGAACCTGCCGCCGGATGAGGCTCGACAGCATGGCCACCTTAAAGCCTTTGCTCTTGATGAACTCCAGTTCTTCAACCGCCTCCTCCGGGGTGAACATCGGTACCACCGCTGCGGGAGTTAGGCGGTCTTCCAGGCCCTTGAACTGATCGGCGGTATACATATTAAACGCGCGGCAGGCCGCCCGGCGAATTTCGTCATCGCGCAGAAACGGCGCAAACAGCGCGCCACCGGTCGGGTAGATTACCCCAAAGTCGATGCCGAGTTCGTCCAGGCGCTCGTACAGCAGCTTGGGCAGCATCGCGGTCGCACGGTCGCGCGTATTCTTGGTCGGCACCCCCCACCAGGCGGGCTGGAGCATACGCCGGTCCTTACGCTCCTCTTCTGAGAGGCCCGCCCATTTCTTATTGCCAAACTGGTTAGCCACCTTGCTATAGCGCTCAACCACACTATCTCCACCGACTTCTTTCAAATAATCCATGGCCGCAGGCTCAAACTCGATCCAGTGACCGTCTGAGTCAATAACCGGATGGCTCAGTTGTGAGTGAATATGCTCGGCTGTCTGGTGTGACGACATCGGCTCCCTCCTTGGCGTAACGGAAAATGCAATATGATCGAATTGTTTTTGTAGCAGGATCGGGGGGAGGGGAAAATATGTTGCCGTGGAGAAGGTCTGTCACCTGTTTTGCCAGCTTCTTTTCCATCAGTAATTACACAAATAATAATGACGGAGTCTGTGGTGAAAATGGATAGAAGAGGAGAAAATTGATGAGGTGAGCTGTTCCCTGGGAAGTGAAGGCTCAGGTATTAAGCGATTCTCTTGTACGCGTAAATACTTTTCTGAGGATATCTCGGATACCTACGACTGGATGGCTTAATCTAGGGGTCCGAATAGCGTTCAGTAATCGCTCCCGGATCGCTCGATCTTCTGAGGCAGCCATTACATGGACGAATGGCATATTGTCGCAAAGTAGCCAAAGAGTTTCTTCTCGAAACATATGATTTAAATGTGCGTTCGCTATTGCAATGTCGTCTTTTGTGGACTGATACAATTTGCCGATATCACTGACCTTTTCGTTTGGATGTAGAAGGAATTTTCTTATCGTTTCAGAATTGTCACTCCGCTTTTGGACAAGGATCATAGAAAGAGAGACTTGAATGTATGGATTTTTTTCGCGATCGAAGAGTTCTTCAATCTGGGTGAGCATCGAGAGGGAAATCTCAGTTCGAGCTATTAAATAAGATGCCTGCATCCGAACATATGGATCCTGATTTTCGTCGAAAAGTCGGCTCTTACAATGAGATATAGTATCTTCTTGAATACGGCTTAGATAACGAAGGGCACGTAAGCACTCGGCCTCTTGATGAGGAAAGATATTTTTGTCTGATTTGAGGAAATGAATAACTGCCCTTTCTATTCCTGGCCTACGAGGAAATAGTCGGGTGGCTCGTAAAAGCTTTCGTGTGATTCTGTAGTCTGAATTCTGCTCAATTTCGTGTAAAAGTCGTCTTACGAATAAGTCACTCTTTAGAGAGCAATGCACGTTTATCCATCGTAGAAACACGCGAGTCGACAACCCTTCGAGTGGCCCTCTACTTCCCAATATCTTCTGTTTTGGACCGTCCTGCCTGTGCGCAATACTATTCAACCGTTTTAAATATTTGTCTCGCTCGCGATCAGGGATCTCTTTTGAGTGCCATTTTTGCTCAATTTCTTCGAGGATATCTGAAATCTCCTCAACCCGTTCATCAATGAGGGTATGACTGATTTCGCCTCTCCGCTGGTCAAGTATTTTCGTTTTCGCTGTCTGTACATTCAGGTGTAGGCGGCGCAATTCTCTGTCCATGGTGAAAATAGCAAGTCGGGCATCTTCTATCCGTTGGGAAAAGATTCGGACATCATCCATGTAGCGAAAATAACGGATGTCCCGTTTTGCCTCAAAGTCCTTGAATATAAGGTCAAGTGGGAGAAGAAAGAGGTTCCCAAGAAAACTTGAGACCGCATTCCCCTGCGGAATTCCTCTAAGATGCGTGCGTCCGTCGGATGTCCTCGGTGCCCAGGATTCTAAAAACGAGAATAGGAGATTTACGATGCGCGACTCTTCGGGAAATAGTTGCAAGAGTTGATCTCGAAGGATAGGAAGTTGGATATTTTCAAAATATGCCGCTATGTCTGAGGTTGCTAAATATCTATACTTTTCGTCAAGAAAAGTTTCCCGGGATTGTTTGTCAAAATCAGGCCATACTTCATACCATGACTCGAATGGGTCAATCTGTTTCCTGATAGTTGACTTCTTTAGAAATGGGATGTCAGCTATGTCCGTTTCCTGAAATATTGAGCCACTCTTGGGGGCAGGCTTTTTTAGCCGCCAGCTATAGACAGAATCTGGAAGTTGCTTATCAACCTCCTCCGCCATTACGAAAACTATAGCTGAGACGACCGCTCGATCTTGTATTGGAATAACCGCTCCTGGCCGAAATCCCAGTGTGCCTTTCGGTACATCCATTCGGAGTAACGGACGTGGTTGGTAGGTGTCCGTACTCAGACGGTTGATAGTCTCACTAATTCGTAGGTCTAGGTCTAATCCATAAATATCAGTTGAAAAGAGATCTTCTGCGAAATCTTGTTTGGTATCGAGTCTTGCAATGTGCCAACCTCGCTTAAGTATTTTTACTTTAAGCAGTTCGTTCCAAAGCTTATTCATATTCCCTAATTGCCTATCTTAACCATGTACACAAAGAGATAGTCCCAAGGTTGCATCGATCTAAGGCAAGAGACTCTTTCTTGTATAGAGACTTCAACTCGAAAACGTTAAAGTCCTTGTACCGCAGCGTTACGCGTCTCCCTTCATTGAGAGGAGGCTCTATTCTACACTTAGGTTTCTCTTTTTTCTGCTCCACTTGATACATGTATCCCAGAGAGGAAATGACGCATGAACAACATCCGTTTTGACAATAAAGTCGCCGTCATCACCGGCGCGGGTAATGGCCTGGGGAAAAGCCACGCTCTCTTCCTCGCTTCGCGTGGGGCGAAGGTGGTGGTGAACGATCTTGGAGGAACGGTCGCGGGAACCGGGGGCTCGCGGGCTGTGGCTGATGCGGTTGTTGAAGAGATTAAAGCCACGGGTGGGGAGGCGGTGGCGAACTACGATACGGTTGCCACCGAAGAGGGCGGGCAGCGTATCATCCAAACTGCGCTGGACGCTTTTGGTACGGTGGACATCCTGATTAACAACGCGGGAAACGTGCGGGATAAAAGCTTTGCCAAAATGGACCTGGATGATTTTCGGTCGCTGATTGACGTGCATCTCATGGGGGCAGTCTATTGTACCCACGCGGCCTGGCCCATTATGCGCGAGAAGGGTTTTGGCCGTATTGTGATGACTACGTCGTCCGCCGGCCTGTACGGCAATCACGGCCATACCAACTATGGGACGGCGAAAATGGCCCTGATTGGGCTCATGAACTCCCTCAAGGAAGAGGGCCGGCGCTATAATATCACCGTCAATGCGATTGCCCCGATTGCGTTGACGCGCATGTCCGAACCGGCCACCACCCCGCAATATGCGCCGTTGATGAAACCCGAGTTTGTCACTGCCGCGGTCGCCTGGCTGTGTGCGCCCGACAATACGGACTCCGGGCATATCATCCAGGCCGGGGCAGGCTATTACGCCAAGATAGAAGTCCGGGAAGCGGCCGGGGTGCTGTTTGACACCGAGACGACTCCACAGCCGGATCAGATTCGTGAGCGCTATACGGAGATTACGGACATGGGCGAGGCAGCACCGTATGAGAATGCCTCGGCTGTGATCCGTAAAGTTTTCAAGATGGTCAAGCCGAAAGGGTAGGGGAGATCGTTCGCCCTAGAGGTCCTCAACCAACGCCGTACTCAAATACCGCTCGGCCGAGCTGGCCAGAATAACAACGAGCATTTTTCCAGCATTTTCGGGACGGGCAGCGACCTGGAGCGCGGCCCAGACTGTGGCGCCGCTGCTGATGCCGGCGGGAATGCCCTCGTGCCTGGCAAGCCGGCGCGCCGTGGCGAGCGCATCTTCATCACGAACGGTGATGATTTTATCAATAATGCCGCTATTCAGAATAGCCGGGACGAACCCGGCGCCGATCCCTTGAATCCGGGTAGGTCCCGGCTGGCCGCCCGAGAGTACTGCCGAACTGGCCGGCTCGACGGCGATGGCCTGGAAACTCGGTTTGAGAGGCTTAATCACCTCAGACACGCCAGTGATGGTCCCACCCGTTCCCACACCGCTGATAAAAATATCGACTTGGCCGTCGGTGTCTTCCCAAATCTCACGGGCCGTGGTCCGGCGATGAATGTCCGGGTTGGCCGGATTCTCAAACTGCTGCGGAATAAAGGCGTGGGTGATGCTTACGGCGAGCTCCTCGGCTTTGCGAATTGCTCCGGGCATCCCTTCGCTGGCGGGTGTGAGGACCAGTTCCGCGCCAAGGAGGCGCAGCAGATTGCGCCGCTCCACGCTCATGGAGTCGGGCATGGTCAGGATGATCCGATAGCCCCGGGCTGCGGCAACAAAGGCGAGGGCGATACCAGTGTTGCCACTGGTCGGTTCAATGATGACACTATTCGCATTGAGCTTGCCGGCCTGTTCCGCGGCCGCAATCATATTGGAGCCAATCCGATCTTTCACGCTACCCAGGGGGTTGAAGAACTCCAGCTTGGCATACACCTCTGCTTCCATACCCTGCGTGAGGCGATTGAGCCGCACTAAGGGCGTATGGCCAATGGTTGCGGTGATGTCGTGAAACAAACGAGCCATCCTGGTTGCCGTGGCTAGCTTGCCGCTCGGTGCCGACGCAGAGCGCCGGTCAGCAAGGACAGATGCCCGTCCTCTTCTTCACTTCTTGAGCTGAAGCGAGATGGAGTTCATGCAATAGCGCTGCCCGGTTGGCGGTGGGCCATCGTCGAAGACATGGCCTAAATGCGCATCGCAGGTGTTGCACAGTACTTCGGTCCGGATCATGCCGTGGCTCTGGTCCGATTCCAGGCGCACGCTGTTCGGCTGCACCGGTTCCCAGAAGCTGGGCCAACCACTGCTCGATTCGTATTTGGTGGATGAGTTAAACAGGTCGGTGCCGCAACACACGCACTGATAGATGCCCTCATCCTTACAGGCGTTGTATTCGCCTGAGAACGGTCGCTCGGTCGCCTTCATCCGACAGACGGCAAACTGCTCGGGGGTGAGCTGCGCGCGCCATTCCTCTTCGGTCTTCTCGACTTTACTGCCCATAGTGTACGCTCCCTCGTTGGTCTGTACTCTTTGCTCCCGTCTGATAGCTTCACCTATATACAGCGAGAAGCACCCGTCGGAAAGAGCACGGAGGAGCACCATGAGTGGCGTAAAAATCGGTATCGGCTTTGGACAATGGAAGTATGGCTTACCCGACCCCGAACTCCTGTGCAGCAGCGCAGCAGCGGCAGAGGCCGCCGGGCTTGATTCGTTATGGTTGTCCGATCATATCGTGACCATTAACCCCACGCTGGACATCTCCTGTTTGTTCGCCATGATTGCCGGTCGCACCTCCCGCCTGAAAATGGGACCGAGCGTCTTTACCCTGCCGGCGCGCCATCCGGTCCAGGTGGCCAAGACCTATGCCACCCTCGACTATCTTTCAAACGGACGGATGATCATGGCCGTCGGGAGCGGTAACGATCCGCGCGATTTGGTTGCGTGCGGGGTGCCTCCTCAGGCTCGTGGCCGTCGCCTTGAGGAAGGGATTGAGATTCTGCGCAAACTCTGGACGGAATCGCACGTCACGCATCATGGTGAGTTCTACCATTTTGAGGATGTGACGCTTGAGCCCAAACCGAAGCAGGGAGCGCTCGATATCTGGATTGGCGGCAAGAGTGATGCGATTCTCAAACGCGTCGTTCGTCTCGGGGACGGCTGGTTCCCCGCATTGACCTCACCCGTCGAGTTTCAGCGCGATATGGAAAAGCTCAAGGTGTATGGGGAAGAGTATGGACGGACGATTGATCCGCGCGAGGCCGGGGTGCTGCTCTTCACTCATGTGTGCGACGACCGGGCTGCGGCCATGAAAACGGTTGAGCCGTTCTTCCACGGCTTGCGGGTCGATCCGGAGGCCATCATGCGGCGCTCGTTGATCGGTTCGGCCCAAGAGTGCGTGGAGCAGATCGAGCGCTTTGTGGAAGTCGGTTGCGATAAATTTGTGCTCCGGCCTATCTGCCCGCCGGCTGATATCCCGTCTCAGCTTGAACATTATGGGCAAGACATCCTGCCCCATTTTGGGTAGTGGCAGACGGAATCACCAGATCGCGTGGTTATGATCAAGGCTAGGTCTGAAATCGAACAGCTTGAGCCCTATGTTGCCCCGCTCGAAGGGCGGCGGCCCATGCTGCGCCTCGACTTTAATGAAAACACGGTCGGCCCAAGCCCAAAGGTCGTTGAGGCCATTCGCCGCCTACCGCCTAATGCCTACGCGACCTATCCGGAATATGCCGGCCTGAACGAGGCGTATGCAGCGTCCATCAACGTCCCGGCCCGCTACGTAGAAGCTTTTAACGGGGTGGATGCGGCCATTCACACCATCTTTGATGTCTATGGCGAAAAGGGAAGTACCTTTCTGACAACCGCGCCGACCTTTGGCTATTACAAGCCGTGCGCCCTCCAGCACGGCATGCAACAGGATGAAGTCCTGTATCCCGATGACTTGAGTTTCCCGCTTGAGTCCATGCGCGGGCGGCTCACGCAGACGCCTCGGCTCTGTTTTATCTGTAATCCCAACAATCCAACCGGCACCCTACTCGAACCGCAGACCTTGCTGGAGTTGGCCCGCGCCGCGCCCGATACCCTGATTGTGGTGGACGAGTTATATGCGGATTTCACGAAGAAGTCGGTCCTGCCGGCCGCCCTTGAACTGGGCAATATTGTGGTGCTTCAGTCCCTGTCCAAATCTGCGGGCTTGGCCGCCTTGCGGTTGGGCTTTGCCATTGGTCAGCCCGAGGTCGTGGGTCGGCTCAGCCGTGTCACCGGCCCCTATGATATTAACGCCTTCGCGGTGATCGCCGGAAAAGCCGCGCTCGCCGATCGTGATTATGTCGAACAGTACGTCCAGCAGGTCCAGGCTGCCAGGGAATGGGTGACGCAACAGCTCCGGCGTTTAGGCGTGCGATATTTTGGGCAAGGCGGTAACTATCTGCTCGTCTGGCCGCCGCGAGAGTGCGAGGTGGTTGAAAATGCCCTGCGCGAGCAAGGCATCCTGGTCCGCAATATGCGGGGCAAGCCCGTGATTGACGGCAGTTTTCGGCTGAGCCTGGGGACGCTTGAACAGATGCAGCGGTTCATGCAGGCGTTTGCCGAGGTCATCGAGTCGTAGCGCGGGGGAAACGCCGGCAATGCCCTCGCCATTCCGGTAAAAGTTCGCGCGGTATTCGCGCTCAAAACGGCCGCTCTCCAGAACGCAGTGCATACCGCGCTTTTTGCTCACTCCGTTTCAGCGACTCTGCGTCAGGTTTGACGGTTGAAGAGTGTCTAGGCCGTGCACTCGCCCTCGCCGCGTTCGAGTTTATAGACCCGATTCTGGTTCCAATCGATAAACTCGTGCATATGCCTATCGTCAAACGTCACCGGAAGTGAGAGATCTGTGATCAGACCTTCAAACGGACCGATTCCCACGCGCTCGACGAAGGCGGCGAACGCCTCGCACGCGTGGCGATACGCCTGATAATGCCGGACGAATCGTTCGACCGCCTCGGGGACGCGTTTTGCCGGAACACGGACATCCAGACGTTGGCCCATACGGACCTGGCCCGCATCGTATTGGCCGCCCAGCATGACGATATAGGCGGGGACCTGATGCTTGTCGAACTTCATGGCCGCGCCGTAAAAGCCGATATCGGCAATATGGTGGCGTCCACAGCCGTTGGGACAGCCGCTTATCTTGATATGGATTTTTTTGGTAAGCGGATCATCGATGGCAAGGGCTTCAACTCGCTGTTGAATGGCTCGCGCCAGTCCCATGGAGTTTGTAATGCCGAGCTTGCAACTGTCAGTCCCAGGACAACTCACGAGGTCATTGATCTGGTGTGCCCCGGCATCGCCCAGACCGATTGCCTGCAATCGCCTCCACACATCGTATAGGCTCTCATTCCGAACCCAACGCAGCACGACGTTCTGTTCGTCCGATGTTCGAGCGTGACCCCCGGTGAACCCGCGCACGATCTGGGCCACGCCGCGGAACTGTTCCGGCGTCAGATTCCCCTGAGGGATTTTCACTTCTGCAGTCGAAAATCCCTCCTGGCGTTGCGGCTGCACATTGGCCGCAGCCCAGCGGGCGAACTCCTGAGGGTCGCCGTTCGGGCTACCGGGCTTGATGGGGGCTCGCGGAGCCCGCTCTTCTTCGTTGTCGTTCCATTGCAGGAGCTCGGGGTCAAGGTCGCGCTTGTTGACCCAGTCGCCTTGCATCTCCGCGTCAACGAGCGCGCGAAATGCCTCCAGACCAATCCGATCGATAAAGAATTTCATCCGGGCGCGGGAGCGGTTTTGACGCAACTCGTCTTGTCGGTCAAAAATACGGATGACCGCTTCCGCGACTTTGAGATAGTCGTTCAGCCCAACAAAGTCATACAAAACACGGCCCACCCGAGGTAGAATCGATGTCCCCCCGCCGGTATAGACGCGGAAACCCTTGCGACCGTCTTTGAGACGGGGAATAAAACCCAGATCGTGGATGCCCGTCACCGCACGATCTTTCTCGGTACTGGAGAAGGCGACCTTGAATTTTCGGGGAAGAGTCTGGGTCAGTTCGTTCCGAATGAAATAGCGGACCAGTGCGCCCACGTATGGGGTGGGGTCAAATGCCTCGTCCGGGTCGACACCGGCAAAGGGATCACACACCACATTCCGGACCGTGTTGCCGCACGCCTCCCGCGTCGACAAACCGGCGTCGCCAAGCTTTCGCAGTATCCGTGCGGCTTCTAACAGGGGAATGAAATGGAACTGGACATTTTGCCGGGTGGTAATGTGGCCTTTTTTAAGAGGTGCATAAGTTTCGGCTATCTCGGCAAAAGTGTCGAACTGGTCCGGCGTGAATCCACCGAAAGGGAGCTTGACCCGGATCATCTGGACGTCCGGCTGCCGTTGTCCATAGACACCCTGGCGGAGCCGGAAACCCATAAATGTCTGACGGTCTATCTCCCCATCAAGGAACCTTTGCGCGTCGGCATCAAAATCGTTGAATTCCCTTTCGAGAATAGGAATGACACGGCCGGGAATATGCGGGCGCACTTCAGGGTTCTCAAGTGTGCCTGCATGTCCCCTCTGGTCGCCTGCTGTATGCATGCTTGGTCTCCTCGGAGTCAGTTGTTCAGTATGAGATCTTAAACTCTATTAAGTCTATGGTTTTTATAGTTTTAAGTGCCTACCTATAGATATTTATTCCTGCCTGTCAAGCACCCTTCGAGTAAAAACTCTGGAAATACATGGGGATTGACCAAGAAGGATATTGTCTACTAAATAAGTAGGGGTTTATGAAAATCTCGAAGAAAGGCGAATATGCTCTCAGGGCGCTAGCCTGTATGGGGGCGCCCGGCGCCCCTGATGTGTTGTCTATTCAGGAGATTGCACGTCGAGGGCGCATTCCCAAGAAATTTCTGGAACAAGTGCTGCTCGCCCTGAAGCGAGTAGGGCTTGTCCAGAGTACGCGTGGCAAGGCCGGAGGGTATACCTTATCGGGCGACCCGCAGACCATCTCGTTACAGACGGTCGTCTGGGCGGTGGACGGTCCACTGGTCCCCTTACCGTGTGTGGCCGACGCAAACCCGGCCAAATGTGCGGACTGTGCCAGTCTCGAATATTGCTGGCTGCGCAGTATTATGTTGGAAGTCGGTGAGGCCATCGCCGCCGCCTTTGCCCGAGTGAGTGTGGCGGAGATGTGTCAACGAGCCGAAGCCAGTCGCCGCCACGAGTCACACGTGCCGATGTATGATATTTAGAGACCACCTTGGGAGAGATGTTCGCTCGCTGGACAGACAGGCTTGACGTAGCTCCGTGGTCTTTCTAGGGTCAGTATTGAAAGAGGTCCGTGTGTAATATGGAGAGGAGCCAGGTATGACTATCAAAAGAAAGCTGTTCGACTATCTGCCTTGACCGTTCGCCATGAGAACAAGGATTGTTCTCAAAGAAAAAGCGCTCGACTTTGATCGCATTCTGATAGACCTGCCGAGCAAAGAACAAAAAGAACCGTGGTTTCTTTCGATTAACCCGTACGGGAAGGTTCCAGTGCTGGTCGAAGAAGGCGCCTGGGTTTATGAGTCGGCCATCTGTAACGAGTATTTGGAAGACACCTACCCCACACCGGCCCTCTCCCCGTCGGCGCCGGCCGCCAAGGCTGAAATGCGGCTGCTCATCGAACTGTGTAACAGCCAGTTCGTGCCGCCGATCATTCGCCTGCTCTACACCAGCCGGAAGCCCAAAGCGGAGCAAGACCCGGCACGCATGGCCCGGAATACAGACCAAATCAATGCGCTCTTTCCGCAACTCGAAGAACGCCTCCAGAACCAAGACTATCTCATGGGCGACTACAGCCTGGCCGACCTCACCTTTACCCCGTTTCTTGGGCTGTGTGACAAATTAGGCATCGACCTCAGTCCGTTTCCACACGTCGCGGCCTGGGCCGAGCGGTTAAAGAGCCGCCCGAGTTACGAAGAGGTCCGGATTGGTCTGACCGGTTAGCCCACTTTTCCCTCTTTCTCTCGGGCGACGCACCTCGGGGGCGGTGGAGCAGCCGTCCCTGTGGGCGTGGAGGCGTGGTGCGCATCCAGGCTGGATTTTCCCCACTGCCTCGTGAGAGTAAACGCTGCAAAAGTCGAGCAAACCCCGGGAACACAGAGTCCGAATGAAAAAACGGGTTATCATCAGCATGGCGATACGTCTGGTCTGGGGAGTCTGTCTGCCACTGCTCTTTGGCCTTGCTCCTGCCTCCGCCCAACCCGCCAAGGTTTTTGTGAATTCGGCCGTGCTCGCCATTGGCGAACGGCCCGTCCTGCTAGACCTCAAAAGTCAGCGTATTATCAGTCATGGCGAGAATTTTGAGCCCGACCTGAGTCCGCGTCCCGGAGCCGGGCCCCGGAAGGTGTCGGAATTTCGTTACGTGCTCTTCCGAGACCTGGAGAAGGGCCGCGTGCGCTATGAGTGGGAGCGCACGCTGGTCTATCCCTTCCAGGAAACCTGGGCCTACACCGAGATCATGAACGGACTCGACGGAGCCATACTCGGCTGCGACGGCTTTGAGGGCTCATGCCACCGGGCCATGTCGGCCGCCCGGATTGCCGCCCGCCACAAGGAGTTGCGCCGTTCGCCCGTCTCCATCCTGATTCATGCCCTGAGTCGTTCGGACTCCTTTCTGCGTCTGATGGATCAAACGATTCATGGTCGCCGCCAGGTGGTTGTCTCATTTAACGATAATACGCAGCTCGTTCTGCTGGCCATCGACTCGGAAACGCGACTGCTGACCAAGGTCGTCTTTGTCGAAGACGATCCTTTGTACGGCGATGTGCAGAACGAAGTGTTTTTTTCCGACTGGCGTCAGGTCGGGAAGTTGAAACTCCCGTTTGAACGCATCTATCGGGTCGACGGCCAGACCATCATGGTGGAACATGTTGAAGTCATTCAGAACGATGTCGATCTTTCCCCCGTGGACTTCAGTATTCCAGAAGAGATCGAGCACCCGGAAGAGTGGGATGGAGCCCGCGGAGAACAGAGTTCTCACTGGGTGCTGCGTCAGATTGCGCAGGGTCGATCGGTCGATATGCCGGATTCAACGCTCGCGTTGCGTGACCTTGCCCCAGGCGTGATGCATATTGTCGGGGGACGGTATCAGAGCCTGGCGGTTGAGATGGGCGAATACCTGATTGTGGTTGAGGCCCCCCAGGACGACGCGCACTCACGCGCGGTGCTGGACACCTTACGCCAGCGCTTTCCGACCAAGCCGGTCCGGTTTGTTGTGAATACGCATTTTCATAGTGAGCACGCGGGTGGGCTACGGACCTATGTGGCCGCCGATACAATTGTGGTGACCAGTGCGCTGAACGTTCCACTCTTCCAAGACGCCTTTCGGGCACTGCATACCCAAGTCCCGGACAGCCTCCAGCGTCGCCCGAGAATTGCGGTGATTGAAGCGGTCAGGAATGAACGCAAGTTTTTCGTGGATGAAAATCGGGTGGTGATTGTCTACCCGATTGAGACCGTTCATGTAGACGGCATGTTGATCGTCTATCTGCCCGAGGAACGCCTCCTTTTTGTGGCTGACCTGTTTACGCCGGGAGCCGTCCGACAGGTTGCCGATTGGGCTCGGGACCTCCTCAATGCCATTGAGAGCTACGACCTCGCGGTTGAGAGCATTGTCGGCAGCCGGGGAGGAGTCGGAACGCTGGAAGAACTGCGCCGAGTTGTTCATGCACACTGAACAGGATAGAGCCTGGATGCAAGCCGCCTTGGCAGAAGCCGCCCTGGCAGAAGCCGCCGACGAAGTGCCGATTGGTGCGGTCGTAGTCCTGGACGAGCAGATCATCGGCCGGGGCCATAATACGCCTATTGCAACTACCGACCCGACGGCTCATGCGGAAATCCAAGCCGTGCGGCACGCCGCGCTGTATATGAAGAATTACAGGCTGGTAGATGCGACGCTGTACACAACGGTAGAGCCGTGTCTCATGTGCATGGGGGCATTACTGTACGCACGGGTCAAACGCCTCGTTTTCGGCTGTTTTGACCCCAAAGCCGGTGCCGCGGGATCGCTGTATAATATTGCCCTGGATACCCGTCTGAATCACCGCCTGGACATCACGAGTGGGGTCTGTGAAGAGGAGTGTCGAACGCTCCTCCAAGGCTTTTTCCGGGAGAAGCGGCAGCGCGTCACAAGGGCTGACCCGTCTTTGCGCTTATCTGGAAATCGCCTATAGTGAGGGGCAAGCTTCGTTCAGGAGTAGGAGAGGTGGCAGAGTCCGGTTGATCGCGCACGACTCGAAATCGTGTATACCTTCGGGTATCGGGGGTTCGAATCCCCCCCTCTCCGCCAGATAAAAATATAAACATATGAAATATATAGACTTTTATAAAACCTGCCTTATGATCCCCCTCATTTTCTCCACCATTTTTATATAGTATAAGGGATCATCTCGGACCTGCTGAGACATCCCGCGCCCGGTCTCCTCGTCGCCGACGGGCAACACCAGGGGCATCAATCATGAAGATTGTCGACGAACAGCGCGGCACGCGCGGTTTTCAGACGGATGTGGCCATGCGCGACGGGGTCACCCTCAACACCTTTGTGTTTCTGCCGGCCGACGGGGGTCCGCGCTTTCCCGTCCTCGTGCACCGTACGCCCTACGGCATCACGACCCCAGCGGGCGAGGCGGTGACCGATCCGGCCCAGGGCTGGGTGCCCAGTGCGGCCGCACCGATGTACGGTCCCATCCTGCGCGGCTGGCAGGCCATCGTCGATCACGGCTATGCGGCCGTGTATCAGGATGCGCGCGGCCGCTACGCCTCACAGGGAGAAGACCGCGTCTATGCCGACGATGCAGCCGACGGGTACGACACGCTGGAGTGGATCGCGGAACAGCCCTGGACCAATCAGCGGGTTGGTGTCTCGGGCTCCTCTGCGGCTGCCACCACCGCCTTGGCGGCTGCCAGCACCGGGCACCCGTCGCTGCGGGCCTTTTTTGCCCAGGTCGGCGCGTCCAGTATCTACGACGATGTCGTGTACGAAGGGCAGTCGATCGAGCTGGAACGGCTGTGGCTGTGGGTGGCGAAGAACATTTCCGGCTTGTCGGCATCCCATCAGCACGCCGCCATGCGCCGTGCGGGCGCGACCGCGGCCAGGATGGAATCCGCTCGCCACTCGGCCGGCGCCTGCTACGAGCGGCTGGAAGCCGCCAGCCACGGCACGCTACCGTTCATTGATTGCCAGGACTGGCTGCGCTTGCCGTTGACGAATCACCCGGACTTCACCGTCTGGCAGCCGTTCATGAACGAACTCCTCACACATCCGGCGCCAGACGCGTTCCGGACGGCGCACGGTTTCCGCCGTACCATTGCGATTCCCGGCTTTCACGCCACCACCTGGTACGACATCTTTCTGTCCAGCGTGCTGGCGGCGTTTCAGGAGATTCAGGCGCGGACGGGGACGCAAAAACTGTGGATCGGTCCCAACGCGCATCATTTTATTTATCAAACCAACTGCTGGCCCCGCGACCCCTATTTCGAGTGGTTCGGCCACTATCTGAAAGACGAGCCATCCGATTTGATCGACGAACCGGCCGTATACTATTCGCCCCGTGCGTGGACCGAGGCGGAAGAGCGCTACACCCCCGATGATTGGCGCCGGGCAGAGACCTGGCCGCCGGCCGGCGCGAGAACGCAGCGCGTATTCCTGACGGGCGACGGCCGCCTCGGCGCGGCACCGGCTGGGGACCCACGGCGGTATATCTCCGATCCGCGCCAACCGAACCCCACGCTCGGCGGGCGCAACATGCTGATCACCGCCGGCCAGGTGGACCAACGCCCCGTACAGGCCCTGCGGCACTACGGCCTGATGTATACCGGCGAGAAGCTGGCCCATGACCTGACGCTGGCGGGTGCGGTGCGGGTCACGCTCCATGTGAGTTCCGACTGCCCCGACACCGACTTCATTGCCAAGCTCATCGAAGTCACCCCGGACGGGCGTACGCTGTTACTCATGGATGGGGTGACCCGCGCCCTGTATCGGGAGTCGATCCTCGACCCCGCTCACAATCACCCGCAGCCCCTCGAACCCGGAACGGTCTATCCCGTCACGATCAACCTGGCGGACATCCACCATACGGTCCGTGCCGGCAGCCGCCTGCAGGTCGACATCGTCGGCAGTAACTTCCCGCGCCGCGCCCGCAACACGAACAGCGGCCACCCCATTCTGGCGCACGACAGTGAGGCCGATATCCGCGTAGCGACCAACACGGTCTATCACGCCGCCGGGACACCCTCCTTCGTGGAGATGTCGGTGCTGGTGGAGTAGGCCAACGTCGGGGGGGTGGACGCCGGGCCCCAGGGCTGCGTGGTCGTGCCCCGCCAACCCGCCGTCTACGATCTGGAAACCGTCAACAACACCATCGCCCTTGTCCACGCGTGTATCTCTCCCGCCATATCGCTCCTCCGTTCGTTTTATGGTATGCTCGCTAACGATGGATATCGGACTCGGTATTGCCCTGCTGGCAGGTTTTCTGTCTTTTGCCTCGCCGTGCGTCTTGCCCATCGTGCCTGGCTATTTGACCTTTATTACCGGCATGAGTTTCGAGCAACTCACCGACCGCCAACGCTCGGCGCAACTGATGACCAGTGCGCTGACCAAGAGCATACCCTTTGTATTGGGTTTCTCTCTGGTGTTCATTGCCCTTGGCGCCTCGGCCTCTGCGGTGAGTGGACTGCTCAGATCAAACCTGGGCATCCTGAAAGGCGTCGCCGGACTTGGCATTATGGTCCTGGGCCTGCATCTGGCCGGGGTCTTGCCCATCCCGGCCTTACTCCGCCAGCGCAGCTTTTCCAAAGAGCCCGCCGAGCCTGGGATGATCCGGGCTTTTGTGGCCGGACTGTTTTTTGCCTTTGGCTGGACACCCTGTGTTGGCCCGATTCTGGCCGGCATTCTGGCGATTGCCGCCACGACCGAAACGCTCAGTCACGGGGTTCTCCTGCTGGCGGTGTATTCCCTGGGGCTCGGCATCCCGTTTATGCTCTCTGCCGCCTTCCTGAATGGCTTTCTGTCGCTCTTCCAAGGGATGAAAGGCTACCTGCGGCAAATGGAAGTGGCGGCTGGTATGTTGCTCGTCCTGGTCGGCCTGCTCATCTTTACGGATAAGCTCGCCTGGGTCTCGTCGCGGCTGACCTTTTTGAACCCGGAAGCACTCCTCGTCAGCGAGGCACAAGAAACCGGCGTTCCCTCATTGGGTGCGTCCGACACGCTGCCGGTGCGAAACAGCTACGGAGACTATAATTTTACCCTGACGACCATTGACGGCGACCGGGTGAGTTTGTCCGACTATGAGGGCAAAGTGGTCCTGGTCAATTTCTGGGCGACCTGGTGCGGCCCGTGTGTCATAGAAACGCCGGCCTTGGTCCGCATGTACCACAAGTACAAACGCCAAGGATTTTCCGTTATTGGGGTTGCCTTGCAGAGTGAAGAAGACGGGGTGCGGGACTTTGTCCGGAAATACAATATCCCGTACGCCATTGGCCGCGACCCGTCGGACGAGATTGGGCTACGCTATCAGGTGTTTGCCTTACCTAGCAGTTTTCTCTTTGCCCCTGACGGTACGGTGCAGCGCGCGTTTACCGGCTATGTGGCCGAAAGCGTCCTGGACCGCGAACTCGAAAAAACCTTCCGGACCGATCAGGCTCGACAGCAGACGCCCCAGGTAAACGCGATTGCTTATCCGGTCGATGTTCCAGACCCGGAAGAGGGGAAGCCATGATTCAAAGTATTTTCCATGTCAACATCAATGTCTCCGACTTTGAACGCTCGCTCGCGTTCTATCAAATGCTGGGCTTTCGGGTCGTCAACGACCTCGGCACCGGCAGCAGCCCGCAACTGGACACGGGCCTTCAGATTCCGAACGGACAGGCCCGGGCGGCGCTCCTGATGCTGGGCGACAACCCCCATGCGACGCGCATCGACCTGATCGAATGGAAGCAGCCCAAGACGGACGGGACGCCCTATCCCCATCTCGCCCATGCCGGTATCGCCCGCATTGCCCTCAAAACGAAGAACCTGATGCAGGAGTACGAAGACCTCAAAGCCAAAGGGGTCGAGTTTCTCTCGCCGCCGCAGGAGACCATCCTCGGCGGCGGGATGACCCGTTTTGTGTGCTTCCACGACCCTGACGGGACCGTGTTGGAACTGATCGAGTTTTAATGAGAGCGGCAGCATGGAATCAAAAGCGTGATGGACAGCAGCACAGCGCCAGTTCCCGGTGGTTTTCGTCATGCTGTCGGCGCCCTTACGAGCGATTCGTGTACGGTTGAACTCCGGGCCGGCCAGCATGCCTGGACGCTTGATGAGCCTAAGGAATTAGGTGGACATGGTGCCGCCCCTGACCCGATCACGGCATTCTTGGGCAGCTTGTGCGGCTGTCTGCTGATGTCCCTTGAGATCACTGCGCGGGCGCGCCAGGTCCCGCTTGCCGGGGCGTCGGTTTCCGCCAGGTCGAACACAAAAGGCTTTGTGAAAACCATAGATGTTGACTTGACCGTGCATAGTGCTGCATCTGAAGAGACGGTGCGGACTGTGGTCGCACGAGCGGAAAAGGGCTGCTATGTGCGCGGACTCCTGAAAGACAGTATTGCCTATTCCCTCCATGTTACCGTCCTGCCCGCCTAGTATGCGCAGTGTTCGTTTCTCCTGTGCTCCAGTTCTTGGCAACTGGGGCGCAGTCTGCTGTGCGTTGCTTGTCTGCTTATCGAGTGCTGGCGTTACTTTCGCGGCCTGTAGCGAGCGCCTTGCAGCGGTCGAGCGGAGCGTCGGTCTTCTCGTGCTTGAGCTGCGGACTGATCAAGGAACGGTCCGTGAGGTAGAATCGAAAACCCAGGGACAGGAGGCCATCTACCGGAACTTACGCCTCCATCCTCCCGAGGACTACGACCAGGCATTAGCGCGACAGATTGGAAAAATCCGTCGGACTATCGTGCGGCCCAAGCGCACCCTGCTTACCCAGTTGAGAGACCAACACGCCGCAGCACGCCGGCAGTGGGAGCAGGATATACGATTGGCCCATGGGCAGTTTCTTGAAGCCGAAGAAGCGCGCCGGAAAAGACTGCTCACGGAGGGGGCATACTGTCAGGCTCGTGAGGTCTATGCCGAGGAGTTGTCCCGCTATCGGGGCGGGCTGGAACAGTATCGAACCGGACTCAGCCTGTACACGGACGCCTTGAATGCCTACCGCGAACAATTTGTTGTCCCGTGCATTCGGGGCTACACCGACTCTTCTTTTTGGCAGGCTCTCGTCACACGATTTGAACAGGACGATTTCTTACAAGAACTCCTGAATTCTCTGACCGCAAACGCTATTCGTAGCCTCCCGCCGGAGATGCCTCCGGATGTCAGCTGACGGATACGCAAGCGCCTACTACCAAGGATAAGCATGCCTACGAACCCTGCGACGCTGTATCTCATCCGTCACGGACAGGCCAGCGCCGGTTTTGATCAAGCCTACGATCCTGGTCTCGATGCCGTTGGCCTGGCCCAAGCTGAAGCCATCGCAGACGAACTGGAATCGCTGGGACCGCTACCCATTGTCACCAGCCCGCTCCAGCGCACGCGCCAGACCGCGGCGGCGTTTGAGAAACGCTGGAAAGTCCAGGTCTATGTCGAACCGGCGGTGGCCGAGATTCCGTCTCCAACGCCAGATCTTCAAGCCCGCGCGGACTGGCTCAGACAGGCCATGCGCGGCCGGTGGAGTGAGCTTGCGCCCCAGTATCAGGAGTGGCGGAATCGGGTCGTTGCCGCCCTGCTGGCCCTCAAGACCACGACTGTCGTCACCTCCCACTTTATTGCCATTAACGTGGCGGTCGGTGCGGCCACGCAAGATGACCGAGTGATCTGCTTTGAACCCGCTAACTGTTCGTGTACTCGTCTGGAAGTGGGCGATGGCCGGCTCCGTTTAGTCGAACTCGGTCGCCAGCGCGAGACCCGCATTCTCTAACATCAGTGCGCTATGGCCTTGCGTTCTGCTTGTGGGAGTGTTTGAAACAGGTCGAAAACCGCAGGGCTCGAACGTTTCCGGGAGGGAAGCCATGACAACACCTGAAGCCGAAATGATGCTGACGCCGCGCACGTCTCTCACGACAGAAACCGCGCCGGTGCTGGACCAGCATCGCTTTGATGAAGCCGCCCTTGAAGGCTATATGCAGGAACACGTTGACGGCTTTAGCGCGCCATTACACGTTGGTCAGGTCCGGGGCGGGATGTCCAACCCGACCTTTGTGTTGACCGACGGCGCGGGCAGGCGCTACGTGCTGCGCAAAAAACCGCCGGGCAAACTCTTGCCCTCCGCCCACGCGGTTGACCGTGAGTTTCGGGTTATTTCCGCCCTGTGGGAAACCGCTGTACCGGTCGCAAAACCCTATGTCTTGTGCCAGGACCCCGGCGTCATCGGGGTGGACTTCTATATCATGGATTTTGTGGATGGCCGGGTTTTTCGTGGCTATGAATTGCCTGAGTTGGCACCGGTGGAACGCCGCGAGATCTACCAGGCCATGGTCGATGTCATGGCCAAACTCCATCAGGTCGATTTTCGAGCCGTCGGGCTGGAAGACTATGGCAAGGTCGGCGGATATATGGAGCGCCAGGTGCGGCGCTGGTCCAAGCAGTATGAGGCCAGCAAAACCGACGACCTGCCGGCCATGGAAAACCTCATGCAATGGCTGCCCGAACATCTGCCCACGCATCACGAAACAACTATTGCTCACGGGGATTTTCGTCTGGAAAACATGATTTTTCATCATACCGAGCCCAGGGTGCTGGCCGTGGTGGACTGGGAGCTGAGTACGCTGGGCGCGCCCCTATCCGATTTGGCCTATAATTGCCTGCCGTACTACGTCCCGGATGATATGCGCGGTGACCTGACCAGCATCGACTACGAAAACTACGGCATCCCGTCCGAGGAGGAATACGTCGCCTGGTACTGTCAGAAGACGGGTCAGGAAGACATCCCGGAGTGGAAATTCTATCTGGTGTTCTCGCTCTTCCGGCTGGCTGCCATCGTGCAGGGCGTCTATAAGCGCGGCCTCGAAGGCAATGCCAGTTCGCCCGAAGCCATAACCCGCGGGGAAAAGTGTAAACAACTCTGTGCGGTCGGCTGGAACCTGGTTGAGCAGGGGCTCTAAGCCGTATTCTATGTGCTTCTCGCCAGACGGGGCCTACCTGTGTCCGGCGCTGCCTATTGGGGCCACACTTGCGGGCGGAGGCGACAGGAAAAAGGCGGCGGTAGACCGAATAATCTCCGGGTCGGTCGTCTCCAGTAGGATGCCAAAGGCTGAGAGCCGATAGGTGCCCGCGTCCAGGCGCGCGATGTTGGAAAAATGAAACCCAAAAGACGGCTGTCCACTATGGGGCGGCCCCGTGTTGGAAAAATACGTCTGCTGTTCAAGCTGTTGGAGTCCGCCTTCGAGCCGCATGACCAGTAAGAGCGTCTGGCCCGTGGGGAGCTGTAAGGCCGCCCAGCGAGGAGGCTGCTCTTCCCCCACGGGCGGCCTGTCTGCCTGCAACAACTGAGCCTGGCCGAAATTGAGGAAATTGAAATAGGTGCTGATCTCGCCATCGGCCAAAATAAAACGCGGCGGAATCTTGAGCTTGACCAGGGCCGTGCCCTCGACAAAGTCAGGATAAAAGATGAGGTCAATCCGCCCCCTCGCGCGGAGACCAAAGGGCAGGGGAAACCAATAGCGCGCGCGGCGAATCACCCGGACCGGGCCCTGGGTATAGCCGTACAGTCGGGCGTGCAGGTCTTTGTCGGTACGCCGGATGTTCAGCAGCCCGCCCAGAAAACTTACCTCAGCCGCAACGGCAACACCCGAGATGAGGTTTTGGCCCAAATCGCCCGGCGATTCCACAAAAGCGAGGTGGCTGGGCAGCGGTGTGTCAAAGGCCACGCTATAGCGTTCCGCATAGACATGGTCGTGTTGTGGGTCGTAGCGAACGGAGAGGGGCCGGGCTGGCTGCGACGCGTGCGTTCCCACCCGAATATAGACAAAGCCCAGTGCGGCCTCTTGGGAGCCCAGACGCACCTCATGCCACCGCGCCGCCTCTGTCGGAAACGCTGACGCGGTGGCGCGCTGCCCCATATCTCGTCTCAGAAAAATAATCGCATCGTTGGGGTCAAACCGTCCGGGTTGATCGTCTCGACTAGGACGTGGGCCGGCTTTGATGACCCACCGGCCACGTCGGTCGCGTTCGTCAATCTGAAAAGGGATGGGTGTCAGCGACGCGGAGTGGAAAGCGAACACCTGAATCTGCGAGAGGGTACGTTGATGTAAGAAGGGCAGGCTGTGTCCCTCAAGGACAATCGCGCCGGGCTGGGGAGAGCGGGCAGGTACGGATTCTCCCGCCCGGAGGGATGCTGGCAGGCTCGTGAGCAGGCATGCGATGAGAAACGCAATACGGATACGCCGCACGAACGGTCTCCGGGCTACGGAGGACAAGGAGAAGAGGCAGGGGCAGCTCTCAGTGCTACCCCTGCCCATCTTTTTGACGGGGCTCGTCCGCTATTTGCCGCTGGCTCGCCGCCACTCGCCGTCCATTTCCTCCGCCACTTCTCGAATCGCCCTGCCCAGCGTATCTATCATCTCGTCAATCTGCTTTTTAGTGATGATTAAAGGCGGACACAACGCAATACTGTTCGCGCCGGCCACGCGCGTAATCAAGCCGTTATCCAAGGCTTTTTCCCATACCTGTTGCGCAATGCGCAGCTCGGCCGGGAACATCTCCTTGGTGGCTTTATCTTTGACCAATTCAACCGCGGCAATCAGGCCCTTGCCGCGCGTGTCGCCCACGATGGGCAGTTCGTGCAGAGCGGCTAACTGTTTCTGCAAATAGTGTCCCTGGGTACGGGCGTTCTGGACGAGTTTTTCCTTTTCGATGATTTCGAGATTGGCCAGGGCCGCGGCGCAGACGGTGGGATGACCAGTATAGGTGTAGCCATGCCAGAAGGCGTAGTCATCGCCCGTCTCCAAAAAGGTCTGGAAGATTTCCTCTTTGAACAGGACCACGCCAAGCGGCAGATAACCGCTTGTGACGCCTTTTGCCGAAACAAGAATATCCGGCACAACGCCAAAGCCGGTCGAGGCAAACATGGTGCCGGTGCGGCCAAAGCCGGTAATGACTTCGTCACACACCATGAGGATATTATGGCGCGAGCAGATCTCTCGAATCTTGGGCCACCAGCCATCAGGCGGAACAATTACACCGCCAACGCCCTGAATCGGCTCGGCCACAAAGGCTCCAATCGTCCCCGCCCCTTCGCGCTTAATGATTTTTTCGAGCTCCTCCGCGCCATTGTTCTCGCGATAGCTATACGGACGGGGCATATGGATGACGCCGGGCAGGCCGGGATCGACTTGAGCATTAAAAAGCGGAATACCGGTCAGCGAGGCGGCACCGCTCGATGTACCGTGATAGCCCTGTTCCAGGGTAATGAACTTCGTCTTCTTGGGCTTTCCTTTGGCTTTCCAATAGGCGCGGACCAGACGAATCATCGATTCGTTCGACTCCGAGCCGCCGGAGGTCAGGATCACCCGACTCAGGCCCTTGGGCGCGATCTTCGCCAGCTTGGCCGCGAGTTGAACGGTGGGGACCGAGGTCGGGCCGATCAGCGTAGGCGCAAAGGCTAACTGCTTCATCTGCTCGGCCACGGCGCGGTTGATTTCTTTGCGGCCGTGTCCGATATGCACATTCCACAGAGAGGCGAGGCCGTCGATATACTTCTTGCCTTCCGTATCCCAGAGATAGATGCCTTGGCCCTTGACAAAAACGGGTACCCCCTTGTTTTGCTGCAAGCCGAGCGGCACAAAGCCGTGGACGAGGTGGGCCGCATCCTGCTTGCGCAGGGCTTTTGCCTGCCGTGGGGCCAGGGCAACCGAAGACGGTTTCTTGCGTGGTCGTAACGGAACGACCTTCCCCTGCGTTTTTGTCTGGCGTGCCATATCACTCTCCTTTCGCTGTGAGCTCTTGCGTGACGGAACGAATGCGATCATATACGAGTCACGCCGAAAATCCCAGACTGAAGCCGGACTAGTCAAACGAAAAAAAGAGGAGGAAAGATGAAAACAAAGCGCATGGGGCGAACCGGCCTGAACGTTTCGGAAATCTGCCTGGGCACAATGACCTTTGGACGTCAGTGCGAAGAAGCGCAGAGCTTCGCCATTATGGATACCGCGTTCGAGCACGGTGTGGATTTCTTTGATAGCGCGGACGTGTATCCGGCCGGCGGCGGTGTCGAAACCGCGGGCCGCACCGAGGAGATTGTCGGTAAATGGTTAAAAGGCCGGCGCGAGGACATTGTCCTGGCCACTAAATGTTGGGGCGCAATGGGTGACAGGCCGAATGACCGGGGCCTGTCGCGTAAGCATATCTGCTCCGCGGTTGAGGCGAGTCTCAAACGCTTGCAGACGGATTATATCGACCTGTATCAAGTCCACGCGCCCGATCCGAAAACGCCGATCGAGGAAACCTTACAAGCCCTGGACGACCTGGTCCATCAAGGCAAGGTGCGCTATATCGGCTGCTCGAATTTCCAGGCCTGGCGTCTGGCCTTGGCCCTGTGGCAGAGCGACAAGCTCGGTCTGGCGCGCTTCGACTGTGTCCAACCGCGCTACAATATGCTGTTCCGTGAAATCGAGCACGAACTCTTCCCCCTGTGCCGCGAGCAGGGTATTGGCATGATTCCGTACAATCCGCTCGCCGGCGGGTTTCTGACTGGCAAGCACGAAGCGGGCGCGGAACCGGCCGCGGAAACGCGCTTTGCCCTGAGTGGCAGAGCCGGGGAAACGTACCGCCGGCGCTACTGGCAGGAAGCCCAGTTTGCCGCGGTCGAGCATCTCAAGGAATTCTTTGCCGCCCGTAATAAACCCCTGGCTCAAGTGGCGGTCGCCTGGGTGCTCGCCCAGTCCGAAGTCACCGCGCCGATTGTCGGCGCAACCTCAGCCGAACAACTCAAACAATCCCTGCCGGCTGTCGAGATGAGCCTCGACGAAGAGGAGATGGAGTTGTGTAACGATCTGTGGTTTTCGCTACCGCGTCTGCGGGACAAGGCGGTCGCGTTGCGGTAGACGCGAGAGGGCTGCGAGGCGGTATGCTGTTATGCTTTCGTCATGCCGGACTTGATCCGGCATCCAGAGGCCGGAGGGTGGGAAGGGTCTGTTGAGTCTGTTGAGTCTGTTGAGTCTGTTGAGTCTGTTGAGTCACCGGTATCCAGGGGGGAGTCGTTTGCCTTAATCCTCTTCCTCTATGAACACCAGATGTCCGGCTTCCTCTTGGGCGCGGATTTTCTCTTCAATGTCGACCGAGAGTTCTATCTTTCGATGCCCAGGAAACTTTTCCCGATCTAAGGTCGGACGTAGAAAATACTGCTCCGGGACGGGGACTTCCGATTGACTCTTCAGTTGCGCAAAATACCAGACCCGCGGGAGCACGCCAGGACTGAAAAAGACCTCCTGATCCCCGGTTGACCATTCTTTGAGATGGTGTGTGTCGTGGACGCTATAGCGCATATAGTCCAGTGTCACATCCCAGTAATGATTGAATAGCAGCCCGTACCCTTGATCCCCCATATTTGGATTGCGGTATGTGGCAATACGGGTTTCCACAAAAATAAGATTCCCGTCTCGTCCGTACTGCTCGATCCGCAAGGGATAAAAGTAGTGTTTATCTAACCAATAAATAATCTTCGGGGCATAATAGTCAGGGAGCCACTCTTCTTTGACTGTGGTTTCAAGTACCCAACAATCAATGCCGCCCTCTCTGGTATAAAAAGGGTAGTCATCCCCCATCATCTTAATCTGATCCGTTGGGACGTCGTGGAGCGTACCATCGGACCTGCCGAGGGTCACGGTTGGCCGGGTATTAGGGAAGCGAACGGTTTGTGACAGCGTGTCTACGCCAATCAGCTTCCAAGAAAACTCCCAGGGATCACGGCCAAAGATATCGTCAAAACTCTCAGCTCCCTGCGCCAATTTATCCCCCCTGCGTGGCTGAGGCTGACGACGGACCCGGCGCAGGGTAGGTGAATACACAAAGAGGTCCCATCGGGTGAGCGCCTCTTGTCCAGCCCGGTACTGGGTCATAAACATCTGATTGCCGAGGTTTTCTGGTGGGAAAAAGGTTTGTCCGGTTATTTTTCGTGTCGGCTCACCTGGTTTCGTTCCGTATAGCTCGCCTTCTAAGCCCTGCATGCCCTTTGCATTTGGAACATAGAAGATCGGGCTGTGCATTTTATCCGTAATGAGATACCCGTGTGCGGTCAGCGCCCCACTAACATCGACAAAATTGCACGACCAGCGTGGCGAGTGGCTGAACTCCATGGCCCGATAGCCCATCTCCTCTGCGGTATAGGGTGGCTGAAACGGATAGCGCTCGGCGGGCATATACGGCTGCTCCGGGTCGCGGGGTGTGTCGGTCCGGGGGTCGAACAGTTGGCGCTCCGCTTCGGTCAGCTCCCCGACCACCCGCCAGGTTTTTGCGGCCGCGGGCGAGTCGGCCCATACCGCGGGCGCAAAGCAGACGCTGAAAACAAAGAGTGAGAGTGTCAGGCCCAACTGCATGGCTCCGTCCTGGTGTTTCTCCTAACGTCGTCCCTCGGTCAACTTATTCACATCGTACAGGCTCAGCACTTCCTCCACATCCACCTCAGGATAGCCCATATCCAGCGCCGGAAATAACGACGCCTGGCCGGTCTTGACGTCAACGACCGTGACGCCAAGGTAACGGACGATATGCGCGCCGGTATTCATTTCCGGCAGATGCTGCGCGTCTTCAGACCAGGAATTCTGCATGCCCCACACCTTCCACAGGGTGCCTTCCTGGTTGAACGCCATGCCGGAAACCACGCGATAGGTCTGGGCATCAATAAACAGAATCTTGCTGCTGTACGGATGATTCTCCCGCTTGGGTTTGAGCTCAACGATCATGGCCTTACGCAGTTCCCACGGCCCGAGGGGCGCCCGGCCCGCGGGGCCGTAATAGCGCGCATAGGGGTGGGGCGAATTCTCGATGTGCAGCACGTCTTTCCAGCCGTGAAAGGTCCAGTCATAGTCCAGCACCCGCCCGGAGAAGCCGAAGAAGTCATCCAGGGTCGTATCTGACCCCTGGAAAGAATCTGCCTTCTCTTCGGCAGAAACACGCCGGACTTTGCGTAGGGACGGGACATAGGTCCACGCCTGATCGGCCCGGTGCGGATCGCTGGAACGCTGGATGAGCACGCGCAGGCCGCGCATTTCATACGGATCGGTGAAGTCGTTGATATCTTTCCACTCAAATTCCGCCGCACCGTCAACCGGCAGGGTGTAATCCTGCTCGGGCAGCATGGATAAATGACTGTGATAGACGCGCTGATAGCGCTGCTGGAGCACCCGCTCAACCGTGCCTCCCGGTTGAATCATATCCTCGGGTAAGCCCGGCAACGCACCGTGCGTCCCCCCCGGTCTGATCATGACCGTGGCGAAATTGCCGACCTTGATACCATAGTGTTGCCAGCGAAAATTAAAATTCCAGCCGACCTTGAGGCCCGCGGTCGGTTCCGCCGGGTCCAGTTGGTCCGCGGGAAAGGGCTGGCCGGCAGTATAGTTTCTCAGACTGCCGTCCTCGGCAAGCTGGGTTTGGCCGGCAAATTTTTCTGTCGCTTCGAGATAGTCTGTACGCGGAGGGTAATCGCCTGGAGGGCTGATGTCGAAGGTCACTTCCGGAAACTGGAACTCTTCAAAATAACCGGGTGGCAGAAAGGGCCGGAGCTTTTCCATATCGCTCAGCCCCAGCGTCTCGCCGTGCTGAAAGTCCGGTCGAGCGTCTGTATACTGCTGCGTCCATTGCAGGACGGTTTCTCGGGTCATGGCGCTTCGTTCATCCTGTGCCCAACTCGGCCCGGCCCAGACCAGTAATCCTACGAATAGAACAAGAAACGGCATTCGTCCTCCCTCACGTTCGCTCTCTTTTTATTTGCTTACAGGCCAGCCTAACGGTTCTCTGCAAGGCAGGCTATCCCTCCCGATTGCCGCTCGGATAAAAATGTCTTTGCAAAAGATACAAGCTTGGCTATGGTGACGGCGGGTATTTGTCCATACGGTTCCTCAATCTGAAGCGTAGAGACGCAGGAGGCCAGCATGAAAACGATCTCGGTGAGCCCTGAAGACATGGAAGCCCGCATTGCCCGCTTCCAGAACTTGAAGCCTATTCCAGCCATGCAAAACGACAAAATTCCGTTGGAAGCTCGGGACCACATCTACGCCCGTAAGCTCTTGCCCGTGATCTCCTCTAAGGGCGGAGAAGGACCGTTTGGGCCGGCCCCAATTGCCGAAGCCGATGGCTACTCCATGACGCTTGCCGTGTGCCCACCCAACCAAGGACCGGGACTGCACGCCCATCACAAGACGCACGAGATTTTTACTTGCCTCAAAGGGACGTTCAAAATCCAGTGGGGCGATGACGGAGAACACGAAATTGTACTGCATCAATTTGACACGATCTCAGTCCCGCCAGGCGTGTGTCGCGGCTTCACGAATATAGGCGATGACGAAGGCTGCCTCCAAGTGCTCATTACCGGCGGTGTGCACGATATGCAGGACATCGCTTTTCCACCCAGCGTGGCCGAGCAGATAGACCAAACCGGCCCAGGAGTGTTAGCGGAGATCAAGAAGACCGGTCTCGCGTTTGACGCGGGCCAAGAATAGAGATTCAAGGGTAGCGCGGTAACCGACGAGTTTCATAAGGAGGACAGCATGAGTGTTGACGAGTTAGTCCAACGGCTCCAGGTTTTGGAAGACATTGAGGCCATTAAAAAGGTCAAGGCCGAATACTGCGCCCATTGTGACAACGGCTATAACCCGGACGGGATTGCCGAACTGTTCGCCGAAGACGGGGTCTGGGACGGCGGGGTTGACGTGTTTGGCAAATACGACGGTCGGGAAGCGATTCGGAAGTTCTTCACCGGGGCGACCAAAGTCATTCCGTTTGCCGTGCATAACGTCATGAATCCCATCATTGAGGTCGATGGCGACTCGGCCACGGGGCAGTGGTATCTGTTTCAGCCCTGCACGATGACCGGGAAAGACGGGGATAAAGCCGTGTGGGGTGCGGCCAAATACAGCGACGACTATGCACGGGTCGATGGCGAGTGGAAAATCCAGACCCTGCGCGTCAAGTTCGAGTTCTGGACGCCGTTTGAAAAGGGCTGGGTGGAAAAAAGAATGATTCAGGACTAGCGGTCTCGTCCCTATAGGAGCGGCCTATGCAGTTTTACAATTTCCATCTCATGCCGTGGCCCGACCTGCCCGAGGACTTTGCCGACAAGACCAAACATGAATCGGCCTGGGTGACGCTCTCGAATAAATACTACGATCCTGAAAAGGGGCATACCGTCTACAATCAATACCTGGACCAGCTTGAGTATGCCGAAAAGCTGGGGTTCGAGGGCGTGTGCGTCAACGAGCACCATCAGAACACCTACGGCACCATGCCGTCGCCGAACATTATGGCCGCCATGCTGGCGCGCCGGACCTCGCGGATGAAGATAGCGATGGTCGGCAACGGCCTGCCGCTCCGAGATCACCCCCTCCGGGTCGCCGAAGAAGTCGCCATGCTCGATGTCGTGACCGGTGGGCGTATTATTTCCGGTTTTGTGCGCGGCATCGGAGATGAATACTTTTCTATGGGTATCAACCCCACCTACTCGCTGGCGCGTTTTCGCGAAGCGCACGATCTGATCATTCGCTCCTGGACCGAGACCGGCCCGTTTTACTTTGACGGCGAGCATTATCAAGTCCGCTACGTTAATGTCTGGCCACGTCCTCTCCAGAAACCACACCCGCCGATTTGGATCCCCGGCTTCGGCAGTAAGGAAACCGTTGAATGGTGCGCCCATCCTGACCGGAAATATCCCTATCTTGCGGTGTTCATGCCGGATGACTTGGTGAAGTGGTTTTTCGACGCCTACCGCGAAGCCGCGGACCAGTACGGCTACGAAGCCTCGCCCTATCAAATGGGCCATCTTCTGCCGGTCTACGTGGCCGAGACGGACAGTCGAGCGGAAGAAGAAGCCGCGGCCCATATCCTGTGGCTCTACCACTACGGCCTGCGTCATAAATGGCAAATGTTCTTCCCGCCGGGCTACACGTCCGCGGCGTCCATGAGACGCATCCTTGCCCGCGCGGCCGACTTTGACTGGGAAAGCATGGATTTTAAGGAGCTCAACGAGCGCGGCTACTGTGTCGTGGGGAGCGCCAAGACCGTGCGCGAGCGCCTCGCCCATCTGGTCAAGGAGCTTGGTTTTGGCCTGCTGCTCCCCCTCCTGCACGCGGGCGACATGCCACACCATCGGGTCATTAAAAACATGGACCTGTTTGCCGCCGACGTGATGCCCGCCCTGCGCGAGGAATTCAGCGCGATGTCGCAGCGCTGGCTGGAAGCGGCATAAGTGTAGGGGCAACCCTTTGTGGTTGCCCTTTTCCGCCGGGCGCACCGCGACACAAAGGAGGGTCGCATGGAATTCGGACTGACCGCGGATCATATTCGTATTCAGAAAGTTGCCCGCCAGCTCGCCGCTGACTTTGCGACCCGGGCGGCCGAGCATGACCGGGACGGCTCGCCCCCCCAGGAGAATTATGCGGCCCTCCGGGAGGCTGGTTTCTATGGACTGGTCGTGCCCAAGGAGTATGGCGGACTAGAGGTCGGGCTGCTGGGCTATACCATTGCCGCCGAGGAAATCTCCCAAGGCTGTGCCTCGACCGCGCTGTCGTTCAATATGCACGGTGCAACCCTGGCCTCGTTGATGCACTCGGGCCTGCCGGATGAAATAAAAAAATGGGTGGCCGAGTTGGCAACCAAACAGGGCAAGCTGATTGCCGCCATTCTGTCCGAGCCGAGCACCACCAGCATCGTACCCACGTCGTTTGCGTGTTCCACCCAGGCTCGCCGGGTCACCGGGGGCTATCGGATCTCCGGCAAGAAGTCGTTTTGCTCTATGGGCGAATCGTCCGACTATCTGTGCCTGTTTGCCCATCCCGAGGAAATCGCCAATCCCCAGACGGCCCTGGTGATGATGGTACCGACCGACTCGCCCGGCGTTCGCTTCGAGCATGTGTGGGACACGCTGGGTATGCGCGCGACCCGTAGCGATAATCTGATTTTCGAAGACTGCTTCGTGCCGGACGATGCCATCCTGGGCGCGCCTATTCCAAAGATTGGCGAGTGGCTGGCAACGAATGAGCCGAGTTTCAATATCCCGTATACCGCCGTCTATCTTGGCGTTGGCTTTGCGGCTTTGCGCGCGATCAAGGACAATGTGACGCAGCGCCAACCCAAGGGCTACGGGCAGTCCTTGGCCTATCATCCGGATATTCGACGCCGGGTTGCCATGATGAGCGCCCAACTGGAAGCTGCCCGCTGGCTGTTGCGCTACGTGGCCTGGCTGGCCGACGAAGCCTATGAACGCCGGCGTTATACTGACCGGCCCAAGCAGTACGGCACGACCGTCGAGGGACAGGCGGCCGAGGTTCTGGCTACCTACTTCAAAGCCAAATACATTGTGGGTGAGGCCGTCACCGCCGCGACCCGTTCGGCGCTCGAAATGGGCGGTGGTCACGCCATCTTCAAGCCCTCGTCCCTGGAGCGTCTGTTTCGCGACGGCGCGACCGCGAGTATGCAGCATCCGCCCAGCGACTTTTGTCTGTCCTCGTTGAGCGTCCACGAACTCCAACTCGACCCGCAGCAGATTCAACCGCCCCTGCTACCGAGCTGGGAGTAAGGCGGTCGAGCGACGCGCCATCCGACAATCGCACCGAGTCCGTACGGCGCGGCCCCAGGGCTCAAGAGTCCAGGCTGCGTCCAGCGGTTGAGATTCCATTCCCCCTTCTATAGGAATGGATCAATATCAGGGAGAAGACCATGAAAAAACGTATCTACTTCAACGCCTTTCATATGAACTGTGTGGTTCACCAATCTCCCGGCCTGTGGGTCCTGCCGGAAGACAACATGGAGAACTACACCGACCTCAATACCTGGATTGAGCTTGCTCGGCTGTTGGAACGGGGCAAGTTCGATGCCCTGTTCCTGGCTGACGTTGTGGGCGTGTACGATGTGTTCCGGGGCAATCGGGAGGCCGCCCTGACCCAGGCCGCGCAAACACCGGTGAACGACCCCATGCTGCTGGTCCCGGCTATGGCCGCGGCAACCGAGCATCTGGGCTTCGCCTTTACCAGTTCGATCCTCCAGTACCCTCCCTTCACTTTTGCCCGGCTCATCTCGACGCTCGACCATCTCACCAAAGGCCGGGTGGCCTGGAATATCGTGACCTCGTATCTGGAAAGCGCCGGGCGTAGCTACGGCCAGTCCGGTTTGCCTGAGCACGACGAGCGCTATGACATGGCGGATGAGTATTGTGAGGTGTGCTACAAGCTGTGGGAATCGAGTTGGGAGGATGGCGCGGTGGTCAAAGACAAGCAGCGCGGCATCTACGCCGATCCGGACAAAGTGCGGAATGTTGTCCACGCGGGCAAGTATTACAAGATGAACGGCTGCCATCTGTCTGAACCGTCCCCGCAACGCACCCCGGTGTTATACCAGGCCGGCTCTTCATCCCGTGGACAAGCCTTTGCCGCCCGCCATGCGGAGTGCGTGTTTATCGCTTCCCCGACGCCTGAGATTGCGCGGCAGATCATCCAGGCGACCCGAAAACAGGCAGAGCAGAACGGGCGCAACCCGGAGGATATTCTTTTCTTTGCCTATCTCAAAACGGTCACCGGCGGCACGGAGGCGGAAGTCAAGCAGAAGTATGACGACTATCTGGAACATACGAGCTATGACGGATCAATGGCGTTATGGTGTGGTTGGGCTGGCTACGATTTCGGTAATCTCGACCCGGACGAACCGCTCGAATATGTCGAAACAAACGCCATTCGCACGCTCTGGAATAATTTCTCTCGCGCCGACCCGGAGCGCAAATGGCGGGTCCGCGACCTCGTCAAATATATCGGCCTTGGTGGTGGTGGCCCGGTGGTGGCGGGGACACCGGAACAGATCGCCGACGAATTCCAGGCATGGACCGAGGCCGGAGTCGACGGGTTCAACATCGCCTACGCCGTGACGCCGGGAACGTTTGAAGAGTTTGTTGACGGCGTCGTGCCCGTTCTCCAAAAACGGGGAATGATGCAGACGGAGTACGAGGACGGCACCCTGCGCGAAAAAATCTATGGAGCCGGCCACGCGCGGCTGAGCCTCCCGCATCCGGCGGCGCAATACCGGCGCTCCGAATCGGCTTCCGCACACATCTCTTCTCAGCCTCAGCAGGACAGCTCAGCCAGCGTTACCGTGGCGAAATAAATGAAGAGTCATTGAGGCGGTCCGGCTTCAGACCTATTCCCTATCTTCGCTCGCCAGTTCAGGAATATGTTCTGTTTCGTACTGTTCAATTAGGACGCCAATGACTTCCATCAACGAGGCTAGCGGATGCGTTTCCTCTTCTCCAACTGTGTCAACAAGGCTGTCAAGCAAGGCCACAAGACGGTCGTATTCAGCTTCAGTATGCGGAACAAATAGACAATCCGCCATATCTGGCCAATGTGATATGGCAGTCGAAATATCAGGGTTCGTCATACTCTATGCATGCCCACTCAACTGTCTTTGGGACTTCCTCCAGGGCGTTCTCGAGGAAGTAGGTCGGATTAGCAGAGCGTAATCCGACACGTCTGGGCTGTCGGGTTGCGCCTGCGGCTCACCCGACCTACACGGTTATCCAGAATCGTAATCTGCTCTACGCGTCCACCTTGTCGAAATACTGAATCTTGGGCGGAGCGGCCACCAGCGCTCCGAGGCGATCCAGGGTGCCGGTTTCCGACCGCCACTGCAAATAGCGCTCCTGGTGACCGCGCGAATCCCAGAGTTCATACAAGACCATGCTGCCTTTGGTCTCGGTATTGTCGTAAAAGTCAACGCTTTGGCAGCCATCATACGCCCGTGTGTCGGGCAATAATTCCTTCATCAGCGTCTTCATGTCACCAACCGCTTCCGGCTTTACCGACAACTCGATCAAGACCATTGTACTCATATCTGTATCCTCCTTCGCGGGCATGAATAACTATCCGCATCCCGACCAGATCATGACTCCCAGCCGGAAGCAAGCGGCCGCCTGAACAGGGTTTTCATCCCGACGAGAAGTGGTATAGGAGAGGGGCAGATTGCGGATTGTAAGGGAGACTTCATGAAAATCGGTTTTATGCTGCCCGCATTTGGCGCGATGGCGACCCATGAGAATATGCTGGCCATGGCCCAACTCGCCGAAGACCGCGGCTTCGAGTCGATCTGGGCACCCGACCACGTTATCATGCCGACCAAGATCGATACCCCGTACCCCTACAGCAAGTCGGGTCGTTACATCGCTGATCCCAAGGGCGCCCATCTGGAGCCGTTTACCGTGCTGTCGTTTGTGGCGGCCTGCACCCGCCGGGTGCGGCTGGGGTTTACCGTAATCGTGGCGCCGTACCGGCATCCGGTGGTGACGGGCAAGATGCTGGCCTCGTTGGATGTGCTGTCAAATGGCCGGCTGATTGTCGGCGTGGGCAGCGGCTGGTTGGAAGAGGAGTTCCAGGCCCTGGAGGTCCCGTTTGCCAAACGCTGGACGCGCACGGACGAGCATATCCAGATTTGGAAAGAACTCTGGACGGCCGAGGAGCCGCGCTTTGAGGGTGAGTATCACCGGTTTACGGATGTCCAGTGTCGGCCTCAGCCGCTACAAAAGCCGCACCCACCGATTACGATCGGCGGGCGCGGGCGGGCTGGCCTCCGCCGTGTGGTGAGCATGGCTGACGGCTGGCAGGTCGTCTCCGAGCATCCCGACGACGTGTATAGCACCGAGGGCGACCTGGCCAAGGATTTGCAGACGCTCAGGCAAATGTGTGATGAGGCGGGTCGTGACTTCTCGACCATAGAGATTACCGCGGTGATTATCGCCGGTACGGCCGAGGGCGTCCTCAAAGACCTGCCGGGCTGGGAACGCCTGGGCGTGAGCCGGTTGATCCTTGACTTTCCGTCGTTTGTGTCCGAGCCTGGCGAGATGGCTGCCATCTTGGGAAAAATTGCCGCCGAGGCTGAGATGGAAGCGACGTAGCCGAATCCTGTCCCCTGTCCTGACCCACGCGGTCTCACGGCGGCACGAACGTCCTAGAACCTGGGGCGAGCTAAAGAGTAAACGTGTCCTTCACTAGCTATGAGATGCGGGACACGTTTACTCTTATGGCAAAGCGGAGTGCCGGGTACGATGTTGTCATTGTTGGTGGAGCCATTATTGGCAGCGCCGTCGCCTATTTTCTCACCGCGGACGAGGACTTTCAGGGCCGCGTGCTCGTCATCGAAAAAGATCCCTCCTACCAGTACTGTTCAACGACGCGCTCTTTAGCCTCGATTCGGCAGCAGTTCTCGACCCCGGTGAATATTCACCTGTCTCAGTTTGGGGTAGAGTTCCTGCGGACCGTCAAAGACCGCCTGGGGGCGGATGTCGAGGTTAGCTTTCGGGAGGCGGGCTATCTGTTGCTGGCGAGCGAGCAAGGGAAAGCCGTTCTCGACCACAACGCGGGGGTCCAAACCCGGCAGGGCGCGGATGTCTGTCTGCTGGGTCCTGCCGAATTGCAGGCGCGTTTCCCGTGGCTCGCAACCTCGGACCTGGCTGCCGGTTGCCTCGGGCTGTCCGGGGAAGGCTGGTTTGATGCACATAGCCTGCTGTACGCGCTCCGCAACACGGCCGTAGCACGGGGCGCCGAGTTTCTCACCGGAGAGGTCGTTGGGCTGCATGTTGCGCGGCAGCGTCTGGAGTCTGTACAACTCGCCGACGGACGGGTCTTTTCGTGTGGGGAACTTGTGAATGCTGCCGGTCCGGCCGCCGGGAAGATCGCTCGTATGGCCGATATCGAGCTGCCGGTCGAAAGTCGGAAACGGTGTGTGTTCGTGTTCGATTGTCGGCAGGCCGGTGCGCTGCAACCCTGCCCCCTGGTCGTGGATGTCTCCGGCGTCTATTTCCGGCCCGAAGGCCAGTATTTCGTGTGTGGAGTGTCTCCGCCGGCAGACCAGGACCCCCCGACGGAAGATTTTCGGGTTGAGTATCAGCTGTTCGACGAGATTGTCTGGCCGGCCTTGGCGCATCGCGTTCCCATTTTTGAGGCGATCAAGCAGGTCTCTGCCTGGAGCGGGCATTACGCCTATAACACACTCGACCAGAATGCCATTGTGGGCCGGCATCCCGTGATAACCAACTTCCTCTTTGTCAACGGCTTTTCCGGCCACGGGGTCCAGCAGGCTCCTGGCGTTGGTCGCGGGATTGCCGAACTGATCGTGCATGGCGCATACCGGACGATTGACATCTCGCCGCTCGGGTTTGAACGCGTCATTGCGAGCCGACCGCTGCAAGAACTCAATGTGATCTAAATATTTTTAGGAGGGTGTAGTATGGCTGAGTACAAAATTATTTCATCCGATAGTCATGTGTTTGAGCCGTCGGATTTATGGACTAGCCGGGTAGACGCTCGGTTCAAAGATCGGGCGCCGCATGTCGTTCGTCGCGAGGAAGACCATACCGATTGGTGGGTCTGCGACGGGGTAAAAGGGGTCGGCGGCGGCTCCGGGGGCTCACAGGCCGGCAAGCGCTTCGTGCCCGAGGAGCGGGACTCGCTCAGGTTTGGCGACGTTATGGAAAACGTACGGCCCGGAGCCTATATCCCCGAGGAACATCTCAAAGACCTGGACCTGGACCTGGACGGCATTGATGCCGATGTGCTCTATCCGACCCAGGGACTGCTGCTGTACAGCATCCCGGATAGTGCGCTTCTGACCGTCTTGTGTCGGGCCTATAACGACTGGCTGGCCGAGTTCTGCCAGCCCTTCCCGCAGCGGATCAAGGGCATCGCCATGCTGAATGTTGACGATGTTGCGGAGAGTGTCAAGGAGTTGGAGCGCTGCGCCAAGCTGGGGTTGTGCGGTGCCATGATCACGGTCTACCCGTTGGAGGGACATAGCTATGATTCCCCCGAGTACGAACCGCTGTGGGCCGCGGCCCAGGATTTGGGCCTGCCGCTGAGCCTGCATATTGCGACCAACCGGCCCGCTCCAAACTCGCCACTGGTCGATCTGGAGGCGGTCAGCACCGCCTTTCTGACTAATGTCGATTACTGGGTGCGCATGTCGCTGTCGCATATTATTTTCAGTGGTGTGTTCGAGCGCTATCCGAAACTCCAAATCGGGTCGGTCGAGCAGGAGTTGGCCTGGGTACCGCATTTCCTGGAACGGATGGACTATAATTTCATCCAACGCCCGGCAACCGGAGGCCGGCAGAAATTCAAGGAAGATATGCTGCCGAGCGACTATTTCCGGCGGAACGTCTTCCTCAGCTTCCAGGAAGACGCCCTCGGCATCAGGGACCGCGATATCATCGGTGTGGATAACATCCTGTGGGGCTCGGACTACCCCCATCCGGAGTGCACCTTCCCCCATTCACGCCAGGTGCTGGAAACCGTCCTGGCGGACTGTAGCGAAGAGGAAAAGGCCAAAATTGTCGGAGGCAATACCGCTCGGATTTATCATTTTGATTAAAAGCGGGATGATAAAGAGGGAGTGGGCAAGAGCGAGAAAGAGCGAAAATCGAAAGAGGCACGCATGGGGCAAGAGTCAGACCGTATGCTGCGGGAGCTTGTTGAAAAAGAAGCCATCCGCGACTTGGTCCATCGCTATTGTTGGGCCGTGGACCGGGGGGAATTGCAAGACGTGATGGCGCTGTTTCACGACTCGTGTGACCTGATCGTCAGCCCTCCGGGCCGACGCCGAGAAGGACGCGCCGCCGTCGAGCGCTGGTACGGACGCTATATGCGCCATCGTCTCGGGGTCTTACGGCATCTCATTCATAACCAGGTCATCACCCTTGACGGTGATCGGGCGTTTTCAAAAAGCTATTTTGATGCGGTCGGCGATCTGAAGGGCGAATCTGTCGTTGTTGCCGGATTTTACGAAGACAAGCTGCTCCGTGTTGAAGGGGAGTGGAAATTTACGGAGAAAGTCATTGGTACGGACTTCATGGTTCCACTGCATGAGGGCTGGGGTGGAGAGAAATTCAAAGTCCGGCCGTGGTGGTATGACGGGGAGAAGACACCGACGGAGTGAAAATCCCTCATCGGATGTGTGGTGCGAAAAGGAGCCCACCCCGGCCTACGGCCACCCCTCTCAAGAGGGGATGTGTGTTACCCCCCTCCTCTTTGTACCGCGAAGCGGCGGAGTGGGCTCTTCCCTAATGGGCGAAGAGAGCGGCCCGGCGGGTTTTTATGCGCTCTCGTCCGGAACCATTCCTATTAAATCAATCACGACCTTGCAGCCTGGAACGAGTAGGGGGCCGGGGACACGCACTGTGGTACTTGCCGGTGGATCATTTGGAAAGGATTCGGCCCACGTCACAAACGAGGTAAAAAACTCGCCAAAGTCGGTATAAAATCCGCGCCTGCGCAGGAGATAGTCACGCGATGTGCCGGCGGCCGCGCAGATAGCATCAATATTCTTCACAACATAATTGATTCCCTTTTCTGCGGCGGAAGCGTAGTACGGGAAATTGGGATCAATACGCGCTTCTGCTGGAATTCCGGTGCGGTAGTCGGTGGCCATCTGACCTGAGAAAAAGAGGAAGGGGCCAGCCTGGACAGCTTGTGGCTCGTGGGCCAGCGGTATTGGTGCAGCGTCAGTCCGGATAGTCCGCTTTGCTGGTCCGCCTTGCGGAGAATACGCAATGAGGTTGATGGCGATCCGTAACCCTGGAACGCCGAGGTCGCTGACCGGGGCGGTTGTCCGGGCAGGCGGGTCTGTTGGAAAGTATTTTTTCCATATCTGTTCCAGTCGGTAAAAGTCCCGTATGTCGGTCATATAGACTTCCGCCTTGACAACATCCGCAAGCGAAGCACCAGCGGCCTGAAGAACTGCTTGCTGTGCTTCAAGAATGTATTCGGTTTGCAAGCGGGCGCTCTCGGCATAGTAGGGGAAGTTGGGATCAACCTGGGCTTCGGGCGCAACCCCTGCTGAAAAGTCGGTGGCCGTCATACCCGTAGTAAAGATAAATTCCCCGGCCTTGACCCCGTACTGGTACAGGGCTTGGCCATTAAGCCCCTGTATGACAGGCTGAGGCAGGGATGCGGCCTGAATAATCTCCGGACGCTGACCGGTTTCCGAGACAAAGCCGACAAGGTCAACCTCAAGCGTACAGTCCGGCACAGGCAGTTCCTCTAAAATAACGGACGTATGCGGCGGCACGCCCATTGCGCCAAAAGTCTGTCGCAAGACCTGGGCAGCGCCGTGCAACTCATGTGCGTCTGTATGGTAGAGCGTCAATGAGACACATTGTTCCAAAGAGGAGCCCGCCGCCTCAAGCGTAAGGCGGAGATTGTCGGCAATGTAGCTGGCTTGTCGTTCAATATTGAGTCCATGATTGGGAAAGTTCGGATTAATAGCGGCCTCTGGTGGGATGCCGGTTTTGAAATCCGACGCCAATTGTCCGGATATAAAGACAAACGGGCCAGCCTTAACGGCAGGGGAGTAGGCGACGCGCGGCAAGGGAAGGGACTCAGGAAAGATAGCTTCTTTTTTCATGGCTGCCTCCTTTACCCTGTGGTCTTCCTCCTTCCCTTTGGCTGTGTCAAGACTCAAGGAGTTTTCGCTTGCAGATTGGGCCGATCAACGCTACGCGGAGGAAAAGGAGGAAGGCTATGCAAAAAATCCAACGCGGCGAGGTAACCAAATTCGCCTTCGATAACCGGGACGAGCCCGTCCTGCGGGTCCAGGCCGGTGAAGTCTTCCAGGTGGAGACCGAGGATGCACTGTCGGGCTTGATTGAGGACGCCAGTGATAACCCGGTTGTCCACCAGTTTGTGGATGACCCCCATGTTGCCGCGCTCGCGGTCGCCTATCCGCCAAAATACAATCCCGTTGTCGGACCGGTTTATATAGAAGGCTGCGAGGCGGGTGACGTACTGGCCGTACATATCGACTTTATCGATCCCTGGCGCTACGGCTTTTCCGGCATTCTGCCCGGCATTGGCCCATATGGAAACTCGACCCTGTTTGACGGGCAATGTTCTCAGGCACGGGTACAGGTGATTGAGCATTTACCCGGACCGAGTGGCTATACCCGTGACGGCAAGGGTGTCTATTCCGATAAGCTGACCTGGGACCTCCAGCCCTTTTGCGGCACGCTGGCAACCGCACCGGAGCGGGAAGTCTTCACGTCTCTCCTCGGACAGGGCCCCTTTGGCGGCAATATCGATTGTCGCGATATTTGCGCCGGACATACGATCTATCTGAACTCCTATAATCCGGGCGGTCTGCTATATATCGGCGATATTCACGGCGGCCAGGGAGACACCGAGTTTACCGGCATTGCCGACGAAACCCGCGCCACCGTGCAGTTGAGCTGTAGCGTGGTGAAGAATAAACGCCTGCCCTGCGTGCGGATTGACAAGCCCGACAGTATTGTGGCGGTGGGCATTAACCGGCCCATGGAGCAGGCCGTGTACGACGCGGCCCAGAATATGCTCGAATGGCTGCGTGAAGACTACGACATCAGGCCGCAGGACATGTATATCCGCATGTCCTGCGACCCCGCTTTCCGGGTGCGGACCTATCAGATGGTCCGGGCGCTCACCATCGAACACGTTGTCGGGGCGGAATATCCCAAGGAACGGCTGACCGCGGCCTTTTAGCGACAGGAGTACGCCCATGGCCGACCTACTCGTACACGGAAAATATCTCCTCAACCCAGCCCAGCCAGGAGAAAAAACGGCTGTGGTGCGGGACGCAGCCGTTGCGGTGACCGGGACCAGTATTGCTGCGGTGGGGAATTATAGCGCGCTCAAAAAGCAATACCCCGACTACCGGGAGGTCGGGTCGAACGAACATCTCGTTCTGCCCGGCCTGATAGACGTGCATCATCACGGTTGGGGGCTCAGCGCGATCCAGCAGGGCGCGCTGGACGATACCCTGGAACCGTGGATATACGACCTGCTGATGCTCAAATCCCCGACCAACGTCTATCTGGACACGCTCTACGGCAATATGAAGCTGCTTGAGTCCGGGGTGACGACGGTCCTGCACAGTCATTTCTGCCGAACGGGGAACTACGAGGACGAGGTCAACGCGACGCTCAAAGCCTATGAGACCTCGGGGCAGCGGGTTGCCCTGGCGCTTGAGGTGATGAACCAGCATCCGTTTGCCTATGACGACGACTGGTTTCTGCAACACCTGAGCGCGCCGCTGCGCAAACAGGTCGAAGCCACGCTGAAGGCCCGTCCGCCCATAGACCGCGATACCTATCTGAACCTTGTCGAGAAGTATTATGCCGAACGCAATCAAGAGGGTGTGGCCAAGGTCAAGATTCTCTACGGGCCGATTAACGCCGTCTGGACAACACCGGACATTCTCGAAGCGATTGGGGAGCAGGTCCAACAGGGGCGGGGGCTCCACCTGCATGTCGTCGAAACGCCGTATCAGGCCGAATACTTCTTTAAGCATTACGGCAAGAGCAATATTGCCTGGCTGCACGATATGCATCTGCTCGGTCCCCGCACATCTTTTGCCCATGCCGTCTGGACAACGCGGTACGACCTGGACCTCCTGGCCGAGACCGGGGTGACGGTGTGCCACAACGCCAGCTCGAATCTGCGTCTCCGGAGCGGTATCGCCCCGGTGGCTTTTATGCACGAACGCGGCGTCAATATCGGAGTTGGGACGGATGGCGGAACGCTCAACGATGATGACGATATGGTCCAGGAACTACGTCTGGTCTCCAAGCTGCACCGCCTGCCACGTCCGACCTCGCCCTGGGTCAGCCCGCATGACGTCATGCGTATGGCCACGCTGAACGGGGCGCGGGCAACCCTGCGAGCGGACGCTATCGGCAGGATTGAACCGGGCCGGGCCGCGGATATCATTCTGGTGAATCTGCAAACCATGACCCAGCCGTATCTCGCGCCTAACATCCATATGGCTGATGCCTTTGTCTACCGGGCCAAGGGGACGGATGTGGAGACCGTCATTATTGACGGTGAGCTGGTCATGGAAAACCGCACGCACTTGCGTTTCAACAAGGCAGACCTGCTCGCTCAGCTCCGCGAGGCCGCGGCTCAGCCGCCGACCGCCCAGGACCTTCAGCGGGCCGACCTCTTCCGTCAATGCCGTCCGGTGTGTGTCGAGTTCTTGAATCAGTATCTGGACCGGGAGATGGCCCCTCAGTATATGCTCAACCGGATGGCGTGAGCAGGGGTGATGTGGAAAAAATCGCACGCCGCGACTTTCATAAACTGGTGCTGAAGGCTGGGGCGGTCGTGTTGCCTGGTTGTCGGTCTCAAACACCCTCTGCCGTTCCTCCTGGCGGCAGAGTCCTGATTGTAGGGGCCGGTATGAGTGGGCTGGCCGCGGCTCGTGAGCTCCAGCGCGCCGGCTATGCGGTCACCATTCTGGAAGCCCGAGACCGTATCGGCGGCCGGGTCTGGACCGACCGCCGCTTTGAAACCCCCATCGACCTCGGGGCGTCCTGGTTGCACGGCGGGCGGGGCAATCCGCTCAAGGCCGTTGCCGCGAACCTGGGTCTCAGGACGCGGGTGAGCGAGTATGGCAATCTGGCGGCCTATGAACTGGGCACGGTCGGTCGGTCCGCCGTCTCCCGCGCCGCATTTGAGTCCGAATATGCAAAGTTGGAAGCCGCGGTGTACAGACAGAGCGGCTGGACCTATGTCTCGACTCTGGCTCGCCGCTGGCTTGGACGCCCCGGTACCAGGGTGTCGGTCGCCGATGTCTTGAGTGCGATTCCCGCTCCGTCGACCGAGGCCGGCCGTCTGGCGCGTTGTCGGATCGAGAGGGGGATAGAGAACCTCTACGCCGCGTCTCCCCACGATCTCGGTTTTGCCGGTCTACTGTACGAATCGATAACCGGGCCAACAGGGGAAGGTTTTCCCTCGGGGGAGCAATTTGTGCTCGATGGGATGGACAGGCTGGTCCGGCCCCTTGCCGAAGGTCTCCCGGTCCGGTTCGGCCAGACTGTTAAACGAATTGCATATGGAACAGACGGCGTCCTGGTTGAGACAGAGCGGGAAACGTTTACCGCAGACGGGGTGGTCGTCACCGTCCCCATCGGGGTACTGCAATCGGAGCAGATCGTCTTTGAGCCGGTATTACCACACTCGCATCGGACCGCTTTGTCCCGCCTCGGCATGGGGCTCTTTAATAAGGTGATTCTTCGCTTCCCGCACGTGTTTTGGCCCGAAGAGCCGGATTTTGTTTTTGTGTGTGGCAGCAGCCTGTGCTCTTTTTATGTCAATTTCGCTGCCTATGCCGGCGTACCTATGCTGATCGGTCTCAGCGGCGGAACTGCCGCCGACGAGATTGAGGAGCTGTCAGACCAGGCCATTGTGACACGGCTACGGAAAGAATTCTCCGGCGTGATGGGAACGGCTGTTCCCGAGCCAACCGAGGTGATAATCCAGCGCTGGCGCTCGGACCCGTTTGCGCGCGGGTCGTATGCCTATCTCCGCGTCGGGGCGAACGGTGGGGAGCCGGAGATTCTTTCAAGACCGATTGCAGGTCGGCTGTTTTTCGCCGGGGAAGCTCTGCATCTCCATGACCCTGGGACGGTCCACGGAGCGTACTGGACGGGCCAGCACGCGGCCCGGCAGGTGCAGGCTCAAGCTGTCCAATCGACCGCCCAATCCGATAGTGGAATGCCCCCAGACAATAGGGCATAAGACATCACACGACAGCAGGAGGTCAGCATGCAAAGTAAGGATGTGAAACAGCAAGTCAAGGAAGTGTACGGAAAAGCGGCGCTCCAAGCAGCCCAGGGTGGCCGGGCTTCCTGCGGGGAGGCAACAGCAAGTGCCGATGATCCGATTACCTCACACCTCTACGCCGAGGACCAGATCACAGGGATTCCTCTGGAGGCGATTGCCGCCTCGCTCGGCTGTGGTAACCCCACCGCCCTGGCTCAGCTCAATCCAGGTGAGACCGTGCTCGATCTCGGCTCGGGGGGCGGTATAGATGTGCTCCTGTCGGCCAGACGAGTCGGTCCTACAGGAGCAGTCTATGGTCTCGATATGACCGACGAAATGCTGGACTTAGCGCGTGAAAACCAACGGAAGGCCGGGATCGAAAATGTCGAGTTTCTGAAAGGCGAGATGGAAGACATTCCCCTGCCTGACAACTCGGTTGATGTCATTATATCAAACTGCGTGATTAATCTGTCGGCAGACAAAGATCGCGTCCTCTCTGAAGCGCTGCGCGTGCTTCGCCCAGACGGACGGTTTGCGGTTTCTGACATTGTCGTGCGTGGAGCGGTCCCTGAGCAGATTCAACGCCACGTTGAACTGTGGATTGGGTGTATCGCCGGCGTGTTAGAAGAGCACGAATACCGGACCAAACTCGCTCAGGCTGGCTTTGTCGATATCGATCTTGAATCCACTCGGATTTACCGTGTAGAGGATGCCCGTGCCTATCTTGCCGACAAAGGGGTTGATGTTGAGGCCGTTGCCTCTGAGGTTGACGGCAAGTTCGGCAGTGCCTTCGTCCGCGCGCGTAAACCATCTGAGAGCTGAGCATATGTCCGCCTCTTGACCCGATACCAGTGACGGGACAGCATGCCCCGGCGTGGTTCTTTATTGAGTAGAAGGCAGAAACCTACGCCTAAAACGTTTTCAATTCCAGAAACTCGCCCACGTCCTGACCAAATCCCTGGCGGACGGCTTCTTTGTAGACGGTGAAGCCTGCGGCGACGTCCTGGATGGCGGTGCCCACGGATTTGAACAGGGTGACCTCGTCCGATCCCGAGCGACCTGGGACGCGACCGGCGACCACTTCTTTGAGTTCCGTCACTTTTGCGCGATCATACGTCCCGGCTGCCATCGCGGCTTTGAGGTCGCCCGACTCACCCTCCATCTGCACTCGTGAATCGACCACAATGCGTTCCGCGCGTTGAAAAGTCTCCGCATCAATCTCACGTAGCTGCAAGCCGGTTGAGCCAATCGAATTGATATGGCTTCCGGTTTCCATCCATTTGCCACGGTAGGCGATCAGATCACCGACACCGGTGGTATTGGTGGCCACTACAACAATATCAACACCGCTGACCGCTTCCTCCGGGGTCGTGACTGCGCTGAGGGCGATGCCGAGTTGCTCGCTCATCCGCGCGGCAAAGCGCTCACGATTCGTCTGAGTTGGGCTAAAGACCTTGCCGGCTTCAATCGGCCGGACGGCGCACACGGCCTGCAAGTTTGTCGTCGCTTCCAGGCCCGAGCCAATCACGCCCACGGTCCTGACCTCGGGCCTGGCCATATACTTGGTGGCCACACCGGTTGTCGCACCGGTGCGCGTTGCGGTCAGATAGGCGGCGTCCATGAGCGACAAGAGTCGTCCGTCTTTTTCATCATAGACCGCGATGAGATAGCGTACGCCGTGCTGGACCGAGCCGTGAAACACCTTGTATCCCATCAGGCCGCTGTCTCGCATCACCGCCGGCATGACGCGAAAAAAGCCCGAAGTCGTGGCCAGGTTGAGACGCGGGGGAAGTTCGACCGCGTCTCTGGCTTCTTCGAGCAAGCCCTGCTCGATGCGGTCGATCTGGGTCTTGATGTCTGTGGCTCGTTCTACGTCTCTGTTTGTCAGGAGTAAGGTCACGCGGTCTCCCTAGGCCGGGTTGCGCCCGATAAAGAACTCCTTGTCGTCCTCAACCGGGACTTCGAGTCCGGAGGCGATCAGCCCCTGGCGTAAGGGCTTCATCTGGCGATCGTTCAGGCGCATGGTCGGCGTGCGGAGCGGGCCGCCGTTAAAGCCGCTCAGCCAGCCTTGGTATTTCCAAATCATCCGGTGCAAAAAATTTGAGCCTGCCAGCATGGCCATGGCCTGCATACTCGCCTGACGCGCCGGGTGAATCTGCCAGTATAATTCCATGGCGGCCTCGAACTGTCCGTCCTGGATCAGGCCGAAAATCCTGGGAATCATCGGCCCCCAGTACTCATAATTGCTCGTCCCCATAAACTGCATGGGCACCAGGCCGGCCATGGGCAGACCGTTGCCTTCAATCGGTTCGGTCACAACGACCCGGTCGCCGAAGCGTTTATACACGTCCACAAATCCCCCGATGGACGGCATGCCGCCTTCCGCCTTGATCGCGGCGATATTCGGCACCTCGTCGAGTAGGCGCTGGATCAGCTCCGGACCAAAGCCCGCGGCCGGATGGATACGTTCAAACCCCCATAGCGGAACAGGGAAGAGCATCACCGCCAGATTGGTGTTATCACAAAATGTTTTGGTGTAGCGATAGATATCGTCCGCGCTGTCCGGATAAAAGGTGGGCGGGTAGGAGAGCAGGACGAGGTCGGCACCTGCCCGCTCGGTGGCTTGGACGGCTACGATATTTTCTTCCAGGTTATTGAAGCTGGCGTGGTGAATCAGGTGGAGCCGACCTTTGGCTTCATCTGCCGCCCACTGTGCGAATTGGACGTACTCGTCAAACGTGGTCGCGGTTTCGGCCACGAGCAGGGTGCCCCAAAAGCCGTATTCGATTTCCTTGCGTACATCGTGGCGAATGGCTTTTTCGTTCAGGCCGTGTAAGTCCTGGGTGAAGGTGGGGGTGATGGTATTGGCCACACCCTTCATGGTTGCTTTGGCCCACTCGCGCGCTTCGTGTTTTCGATAATCTGCCATGCCGCCGCTCCTTATCCCTTGAGAGAGTTGAGAAAATTTCGCACCAGAGCCTCACATTCGCCGCGTTTATGCGTGCCGTAATACAGAATCCGGTTATTGATCGGATCCCCGGCAAAAAACCACTCGTACAATAATTGCCGTCCACCAAACTGGGTGCTGATGGCGTCCCAGGCCAGCTTCATGATACGCACCCGCTCCTCGGCCGGGGTGTCGCGGCCACGTAGATAACGCGGCAGAAGTTCTTGCAGGGCAGGGTTGGCGAAATCCTGCTCGGTCGGGGTCATGACCAGGCCGCTGCTTCCCGCAAGGCGGATAACCTCAACCGCCCTTGTGTGGACGAGGGGAAAAAAGATGCGCAGCGTGGTGATGCCCAACATGCCCTTGTCCGGCGCTCCAAAGAGGGTGGCCAGACCCGGCACGAAGCTCTTTGCTGCAGCGACTGCTTCTGAAGTGGAATCCGTCTCGCCCTCGCCGGCCTGGGCATTTGTCCAGACTTCGTGCGCCGTGGCCGTGACCAGGCCGTCGGCCAGTTCCACGTAGGAGACGAGTTCGCCTATGAGTTCCTGGTAGCGCGTAATCTCCGAGCGCCCGATGCTGTGGGCGACCAGGCAGGCCAGACCGGTCATAAAGCGCAGTTTGACCGCGCCACGAATAACAGCCTGCAAGGCAAAATAGCCCGGCATGCGGGGTGCAATGAGATTGTAGGTTTCCACATCCCGGGCCGCAAAAACCCGCTCCCACGGGACCAAGACGTTATCAAAAACGGCAATGGCGTCGCCTTCGTCAAACCGACTGCTCAACGGACGGTTAAAGTCTCCGGCCCCGGTATCGTAGGGCTCCCGGCAGATAAACTTGAGCCCTGGGGTGGCCACCGGGATGGAAAAACTGACGGCATACGCTTCTTGTCCCGGCTTGCGCGGCATATACGGCGCAACCCAGATATCGTCGCTGATCGGGGCGAGGGTGGACAGCATGCGGGCGCCGTTAACGATCAGGCCGGCGTCGGTCTCCTTGACGATACGGATGCTGTCCTGGTCTTCGACGCCTTTGGTCTTGTCGATCTGCGGATCGACCAGGGTGTGGGTCAGACAGAGATCTTTTTCGCGGCACAACTCATAATACGTCCAGGCGTTGTCCCCAAAGCGCGACTCGTTGCGTCCCAGCCATGCGGTGATTGCCGCCATATCGGCGACAAAGGCATTCATATAGTCGGGCAAGCGGCCCATCATGCCGCAGGTCAACTCGCACCGCGTCGTCTCCCCAAAGCGCCGTTTCTCAATGTCCGCCCAGCTTTCGGCCAACACAAACGAGGTGCTGACCGGTTCATTCGAGGTGGGGGAGGGACAGGTCAAAATGTCTTTATAGGTTTCTTCATGCTGTCGGTCGTATAGTTTTGCCATCTCCCGGATGACGCCCTGAAAGGCGGGGTAGGTGGTCACGTCACGAACAAGCTCTCCGTTGACGTACAGCTCCCGGTCGTCTCGGAGTCCGTCAATATATTCCTGGCCAGTGCGTACGCCCATGGGTGCCCCTCTCTCGGCGGATTACATCATGAGCATCAGGCCGCCGTCCACATAAATCAACTGGCCGGTGATGTAATGCGCCGCCCGGCTGGTGAGCAGCAGCACCGCCTGGCCAATATCAACCGGCTGAGCCCAGTCCCCGAGAGGAATTTTTTCGGCAAACGCGGTGTCTAGCGGCTCTGTCGTATCGTGTCCCATTTCCTTGGCCAGATTACTCCGCACGCGCAAGGAGCCCGGCGTTTTCACCGCCCCCGGCGCAATCGTATTGACCGTGATTTTATGGGGCGCGTACTCCAGCGCGCTCGCCCTGGTAAAGGCGTTGAGGCCGCCCTTGCTGGCGTCGTAATGGGCCATGCCGAGATAGGTCCGGGCGGTATTGATGGAGGAGATATTAATAATCCGCCCGCCGCGCCCGCCGGCTATCATCTGCTCGGCGGCAAAGCGGGTACACAGGAACGGACCGCGCAGGTTCACCCCCAACACCTTATCCCACAGCGCGGTTTCCATTTCGGCCAGCCGGGCCATGGGGTAAATGGCCGCGTTATTGACCAGAATGTCGATGCGCTGGAACGCATCCATGACTGCGGCAACCATATTTTTGACCGAGGCTTCGTCGGAGGTATCCGCGCCGACCGCCAGGGCTGTCCGGCCTTGATCGTTGAGGGCTTTGGCGGTGGTGGCCGCGGTTTCAGCATCGGTATCCGCCAGGACAACCTTGGCTCCGGCGGCGGCCAGGATTTCAGCCACGCCTTGGCCGACGCCTTTGGCACCGCCGGTGATGAGAGCCACCTGGCCGTCGAGATTGAAGAGTTCAGCGATTGAGGTGTCCATACGTGTCCTTAACTGAGAGAAGGGCGGTGTTAGAAAAAGACGGTCATATTCTCCAGCACGTTATGATCGAGCAGGATAAAGCGTTCTTCATTCCTCCAGGTATTGTCAATACGCCGCCACCAGTCCTCCCGGCAGCCGACGAACAAGTGCTCGGTCCCTTCCCAGCGGCTGCGGAAGACCTGAAAATTTGAACCGACCTTCACTCGGGCCGGTCCGTCGGTCTCAAGGATTTGCACATTAGAGACAAAATGCCGGATGCGGGAGCGCGGCTCCTCGGCATGGGCGGCCCCGGTTCTCAGGCGTTTAACACGCAGGGTCAGGCTGGTTTTATCATCATCAAAGTGAGCCAGGAGATGAGGCCGAGACAGGTCTTCCCGTCCCGGCTCCAGATTGCCGCGGACCGGGGCCCAATAGCGAAGCGTGTCGGTAAACAGCTCTAGCCACTCTTCCAGCTTATCGTTGTCCAGCAGCCAAGCCTCGTGATAGAGCAGCTCTTCGAACTCGTGACGGAGTCGGATGCGGTCTGCCGCGTTCATCATGCTCCACCCATGAGAGCCTGCCACTGTTCGTACACGCCAAAGATACCGATTTCCGTTGAGGGTGGATGGATCAGACCCGGTTTGTCCGGGTCGGTGCGGCCGTGCCCGGCGCCCATCTGGTAGTTGAGGGGAAAGTTCCGGCGGTGCATACCACGCAGGGCCTTGACGCTATTACCCCACATCTCGCCGTCATCCTGCTCGAAGATTCCACTGGGCGAAAAGGTCAGAATCTGCATCTTCCGGGCGATCTCGACAACCTCAGGAGGAGCTTCCTGCTCGATCATGCCCCAGGAATACACCTCCATATTATGCGGGCCGCGTGGATGCCAGACCCGAATGGTCAAGAAACCCAGAAAGGTCAGAATGGAAAAATTCGGAAACACGTTTCCGACATGGACACAACCGACCAGTTCGCTCTGGGCTCGTGTCATGCGTTGTCTGGCTGTAGACTGCATCCGCTCCATATGCTGTGCCAGCGGGGTGGGCACGCCGCCTGCCATGTCAATCTTGAAATTGATCCAGCCATGCCCGTTATCCAGCTTGGCTTCAAAGTCTCGCACCCAGGGCTGGTCACCGAGAAACTGCCCGTTTGCCGGGCCGAGGCCGATTTTGAGCATGCTCTCGTGGGCCGCTCCGGTATGATAGTTGTCGCCGTTGAACTGTTCGGCGGCCAGCTTCCAGTTGCCGCCTAGATTCCAGCGGTGCAGCCCGGGCAGGGCAACCATGCCGCCTTTAGTCTTGTTGAAGATGAGATCGAGATACCACTTCATATCCCCAAGATAGGCATCCAGGCTCTGGGCGTTCTCGTCGAAACAGGCAAAGACGAGGCCCCGAAACGATTCCACGCGGGGCACTTCGATCAGACCCCAGTCCTCCCGGTTGAGTTCCTCGTAATAGGCTTCTTTGAATTGCGGAATACCGATGAGCCGACCCTGGTTGTCATACGTCCAGCCGTGGTAGGGGCAGGTAAACGCTTTGGCGTTGCCGGCGTCCAAGCGGCACATGCGCGTGCCGCGATGGCGACAGGAGTTCAGAAAGACTCGGATTTTTCCGCTTGCCGTCCGGCAGACCAGGACCGACTCTTCGCCCATATAGTGGGTAACGAAGTCACCTGGATTCGGGAGCTGGGATTCATGCACCAGATAGAGCCAACAGCGGCCAAAGACTCGCTCCTGTTCGTCCCGGTAGACCTCTTCGTCAACAAAGACCCGAGGGCTGACTGTGCATTTTTCCAAGTCAATCAAGTGTGCCCAGTCTGTCACGCCGCGCGCTCCTTTAATTTCCGCTTCCCGAAGAAGGTCAGGGGAGGGGGATCGTGTCTAATGACTCACGTGCTTATGGCCCCAAATGCTGCCGGTCCGATGCAACTGAACCTGCCAGGTCGTGTCATCAACCTCACGTGCGCCCCAGCCGTATTCGACGCTAAAGCCGGATGGGGTTTTGAGATAAAAGGACAGCATCAGGTCATTGGTATGCCGGCCCAGGGTCATATCAATCGGCACCTCTTTGCTCTGACACAGATCGTAGGTTGCCCCCACATCGTCCAGGCTTTGGAGCTGTACCATAAAGTGGTGCATGCGTTTGGGCATCTTGCCTTCCCAAAAGGCCATGCTGTGGTGACGCGGATTACAGTGCAGAAAGGCGAGGTTGAGCGTTGAGCTCACGCCGCGCTCGGGCTGGGGACGCACCCAATCGCTCAGGCGAAAGCCCAGCACGTCACGGTAGAAGTGCAGGCTTTGCTCCAAACTATCAACTGTCATGGTGATATGGCCGAGCCCCATATCTCCGGTGGTAAACCCGGCAATCGGCCGGGGAGACTGAAAGGGTCGATCCACGCCCACCAGGGGCCCATAGAAGACCTCGGTTGCCAGACCGTTCGGGTCCTGGAGTTTGAGCAGACCCACGACCCGCCGGGCTTCGGCTTCTTCCGGGCTTCCCCATTCCACGGCAATATTATTGGCGCTGAGCTGATCGGCCATCGCTGTGAGCGTTTCCTCGTCCGCCACTTCCCAGCCGACCAGGGTGAGATCGTCCGCGTCACCGGGGGAGACAATGAAGCGGTGGTGGTAGTCGTCCATCCGCAATAACAGCGAGCCGTCCGGGTCTCGGGTATGCGCCTGGAGCCCCAGCACTCCCGTGGCGAATTGTTCCCATTCGTCAACATTGCTGACACCCAAGCCGATGTAGCCGAGTTGTGCCACGCGTGCCATAGCGAGCCTCCTTTATCTTTGTGTTTCCATAGCGCGTTTTGGTCGCAGCGCAAATCCCTCTTACGCGGCATGACGCGCGCTTCGACCGTAGACAGTGCGCCCGCCGGTATGACACAGTATCGGGGTTAAACGCTCAGAAGGGAGCCGATTGATGGACAGCAAGCGAATCATTGGTATCGTTCTCATCGTGATTGGGGTGACGGTTGCGGTCCATACCATAGTTGAGCCGCTCTATCACGTCTCAAGCGACGCGCATCCGTACAGCCCGTTGTGGACCCTGCTGGATCCATTAATGGGGCTAGCGATCGTGCTGGGCTTGGTCGTCGGCTATCCGCGTATGAAACGCGCCAGCAGCGCCGGACCGGACGCGCCCGTGACCTGGGAACGGCTGTCTGCCACCACGATGTTCTACGGCTTTCTGGGCGTGGGTATCCTCTTCTTCTGGAGTTGGTTCAACACCATGTCGGTCAGCGCTGAATTCGCTCCAGGAAAGGGCGAGGACGTGAGCGCCCTGGTCTGGATGATCATTGACACGTTGCTACCGTTACTTTTGGGCGCAACCGGCGTATCCCTTTTGCGCGACGACACGTGAGAGAGGTGATATGACCAAACCCCGAACATCTTTTTCTTGTGGATCTCTCTATGCGATTTGAAGCGGTGATCTTTGACTGTGACGGTGTGCTGGTCGATAGCGAGACACTCGAAAACCAGGTGTTTGTTGAGTGTGCGGCCGACTTGGGCCTGAACCTGACGGTAGCGGAGGCGGTTGCGATGTATAAAGGGCGCAAGCTGGCGGAATGTATCGCCGATGTTGAGGAGCGCCTGGGTCGCGGTGTGCCGGACTCTTTTGTTCCCGACTTCCGGGCGCGGAGTGCCAAAGTCTTTCAGAACCGCTTGCAGCCGGTCCTTGGGGTTGAAGCCGTCATTCAGGCTGTACAAGCCCTGTCTGTCCCGTTTTGTGTGGCGTCCAGCGGACCGCGTGAAAAAATAGAAGCGAACCTCAGCACTACCGGTTTGCTGTCGTATTTCGAGGAGTCTATTGTGAGTGCATATGAAGTCGGGAGCTGGAAGCCCGACCCCGGCCTGTTTCTCCACGCGGCCCGGATGCTTGGCGTTGCCCCCAAAACCTGTGCGGTGATTGAAGACAGCCAGCCTGGGGTCCAAGCTGGTGTGGCGGCCGGCATGACCGTGTTCGGCTATGCCCGAGACACAGAGGCGGAAGCCCTGGCTGCCGCCGGGGCACAGGTCTTTCAGGACATGGCCCAACTCCCCGTTCTGCTCCAAGAAAACTGATCTTCCTTCCGTTCTCGAACCACTCTATGCTGATATGAACAACTGACTCTTTGGAGTTGTCGAAAAAGTGACACCCATGAACGCCGAACAGCAGGAACTGGTTCAAGCCCGGGAGCGGATCGAGCGGTTGCCGAAATCGAAGATTCGGGCGATTGCCAACGCCAGCCTTGGGCTCGAAGGCTTGATCCCGCTCTGGTTTGGGGAGTCCGACCTGCCCACGCCGGAGTTTATCAAACAGGCCGGCGCTGACGCTCTGATGCAGGGCTGTACGTTTTACACCCATAACCGGGGAATTCCCGAGCTGCGTACTACGCTGGCTGAATACGCCTCCAGTTTGCACGCCCGTCCGGTAGATGTGGATCGTATTACCGTCACCGCCTCCGGCTGTGTGGCGATTAACCTCATCCAGCAGGTTCTGACCGACCCCGGCTCCAATACGGTTATAGTTGGTCCCCTGTGGCCCAATTTGATTGAGACCATCCATATTATGGGTGGGGAGACACGGATTGTGCCGCTGACGTTTGGTGAGCAGGCCTGGACGCTCGATCTGGATCGGCTCTTTGACCAGGTCGATGACAAGACGACCGCGATTCTTATCAACTCCCCCGGCAATCCCACCGGCTGGGTCATGGAGAGAGACGGTCAGCAGGCCGTGCTTGATTTTTGCCGTCAGCGTGGCCTGTGGTTCATTTCCGATGAGGTCTATCACCGGTTGGTGTATGACCGGCCCGTTGCGCCGTCCTTGCTGGACCTGGCGGAGCCGGATGACAAGGTCCTGGTGATTAACAGTTTCTCCAAGACCTGGGCCATGTCGGGCTGGCGACTGGGCTGGGTGACGGCTCCGCCGAGACTGGGCGAGATATTTGAAAAGGTCATTGAGTTTCATTACTCGTGCCCGGCCCACTTTACCCAACAAGCTGGAGTCACCGCGGTGATGGACGGTGAGCCATTCGTGCGTGGCATGGTGCAGCGCTATCGAGCCGCCCGCGACCTGGGTGTGGAACGGCTGCGGGCCATGCCGCGTGTTCGGGTCCACTCTCCGCCCGGCTCTTTTTATCTATTCTTCGCCGTGGACGGGATGACCGACAGTGTGGCTGAGTGTCGCCGTTTTGTATCCGAGGCTCGGGTGGGTCTTGCGCCGGGCGCGGCGTTTGGTGAGGCCGGCGAAGGATTCGTTCGCTTGTGTTTCGCCAATAGTCTGGAAACGCTGCACGAAGCCTTTGACCGGCTTGCCAGGGTGCTGGCTTAAGCGCTGCCGGGAGTCGTCCCCTCTTTACTTCCCGCCTGTACGCCACGTAGGGTAGCCCCATCTCATCCAGGGGAGGACAGTATGAAAATTCATGACGCGACAACCGCTCCGAATCCGCGCCGGGTGCGGATATTTATTGCGGAAAAAGGTATCGAGGTCCCATACGAACAGGTTGATATCGTCAACGCGGTCAATCGCGGTGAGGAATTCCGGACGCAGAAGAACCCCATGGGCACCCTGCCCGTGCTCGAACTCGACGACGGCACCTGCATTGCCGAAAGTGGGGCGATCTGCCGCTATTTTGAAGAACTCCATCCCGACCCGCCGCTCATGGGCGTAGACGCCCAGGACAGGGCGATTGTCGAGATGTGGAATCGCCGCATGGAATTTGAACTCTTTCAGCCGACAACCCTGGCCTTTCAACAACAGCACGCCTTCTTCAAAGGCCGCGTGGCCCAGGTGCCGGAGTATGCGGCGGTGTCAAAAGAAAAGGCGGAAAAGAGTCTGGCTTGGCTGAACGAGGTGTTGGCCGACCGCCAATACATTGCGGGCGAGCGCTACACCGTCGCCGACATTGTCGCGCAGTGCGCGGTGGATTTTGGCCGGGTGGTAAAAATTGCGATCCAGCCGGATCAAAAAAACCTGGCTCGCTGGCACGAAGAAGTCTCCGCCCGGCCGAGCGCCAAAGCGTAGACTGAGCGGCCCGTCCGTCTGCTCGTACACATAGGATTCCGCGAGATCGCGGAAATGAGGAAAACGACGCTTGGGTAATAGTACCTGATTTGGTACTATATAGGTGTCATGCGTGCGAAGCATCAACGTACCTTGGAGAGCATGTTCAAGAAGCCGACGCCGCCTGGCATCCGGTGGGGGGACATCGTCGCTATGCTGAAAGCAGCAGGCGTGGAGGTCTCTCAGCGTTCGGGGTCGCGTGTGCTGCTCAAGAAAGGGGCGGAGCGGATGGTGGTGCACCGACCCCATCCAGAGCCAAAGACCGGGAGAGCGACGGTTCGCGACATCGCCACATTTCTCGAATCTGTAGGAGTCAAGCCATGATGGAGTACAAGGGATACACCGCCACGGTCGAATTCGACGAGTCTGTGGGCCGGCTTCATGGACGAGTTGTGAACAGCGGCCCCTATCCGATCGTGACTTTCGAGGCGACCGATGTCGAGGGGATTCAGCGCGAGTTCCACCGCTCCATCGACGAGTACCTTGAGTCCTGCATGGAAGATGGCGTTGAGCCCCGCAAGCCTTTTTCAGGCAAGCTGAATGTCCGACTCGGGCCGGCCTTACACCAACGCGTTGCGCGTTCGGCAGCAGAGAGCGGTCTGAGCCTGAATAGCTGGATCGTCCAAGCGCTGGAAAAGAGCGTGTCCCAATGACTTGCCCCTCTGATCGTAGCGTTTCCCTTTTTCATTGGTTTTCTTCTCCGTGCCTCTCCACCCACTCTCGCGCCAAGCGCTGGGCCTCTGCAATCTGATCTGGCGCCATTTTCTCGGCAACTAGATCACGGTCAGCAGACACCCCAGATAAGTTGACGTAGAGGTAAGGAAGCCGGAAGAAGCGGAGGTGGAGCAGGGGAATTTAGCTGGCCGTACGGATATAGGGGCCGGTCTCTTTCAACAAAAGGAACAGTACGGCCGACAGCATGTAGCAGCCGCCCCAGAAATAGAAGCCGGCCACCGGCGTGAGGCCGACCAGCCACATGCCTACGACCGGGGCGAGCACACCGCCCAGATAGCCGGCGGTGATGGGAATGCCCACTGCGGAGCCGGCCAGGCGGTGTAAGGATCGACAAACAACTATCAAATACTATCAAGCACGGCGGGCTGCCGATGCTTATGCTCTCAAAATTGTTCCAGCTTGACGAGTGGTCATCAAATCAAAATGTACGATCTTTTTCATCTGTTCTCCAGACTCCAGAAAGAGGATCCCTACGCGTCCGCTGTAGCGACACGGGCCAGCGCTAGGGCGGTATCAGCTAGCGCATTCCTTCGTACATCCTCAAGAGTGATCGTCTGGGCGAGTGCCAACGCCTGCACTCCCTCGCCCATATAGGCGAGGGCTTCAGCGATGAGAGCCAGCGCTACGGCTCGGCTTCCTTCGCCGGTAAACATCTGAGTAGCCAGCACCTGGGCGATGGTCGCTCGCGCCTCTACGTGGTCTCCAGCCTGGGCCAGTGCCGGGACAATATGGGCCAGGTCCCAGTCTCGATCTTTTTCGTCGCGTGCCCGAGCGAGGGCCAACGCCTTGGAGACGGTCTTTTGTGCCCCTGCGGGGTTCCCATTCTGGGCTTGCACCCGAGCGATCATGGCCAACAGACGGGCTTGCGACTCCTTATTGATGAACGCCTGGCTCAGGGCCAGCGCCTGCACTGCGTCGCCCGCCCTGAGGTGCGCCCAGAGGATAACGAGCAGAGTCCTGTCTCGCTCTTCGTCGTCAAGTGTCTGGACGAACGCTAGCGCCCGGGAAGTGGCCTCTTGTGCTTTCGCGCGATCCCCGACTTGGGCTTGCGCCGGGGCAACAATGGCCAGCAATTCAACTCGGCCCTTCTCGTCAAGCGTCTGAGCAAGGGTCAACACTTGAGCGATAGTGACCTGCGCTCCCGCCCGGTCTCCAGCCTGGGCTTGTGATAGAGCGATGAAAGCCAGACTCCCACCTCGCGTCTCCGCGTCAGTGAGGGTCTGGGCAAACGCTAATGCCTGGGAGAAGGTTGCTTGGGCGGCTGACCGGTCACCAGCCCAAGCTTGCGCGAGAGCGATATCGGCTAACACCACAGATTGCGGCACCTTTTTGGGGAGAGTCGAGATGATGGTTAGCGCCTGGATGATGGTTTTTTGTGCCTCCGCCCGGTCTCCGGCCTGGGCTTGCACGAGGGCGATATTCGCCAGTCTATCGGTGATGTGGCCCAGCGCTGCGGGCCGCAGCAACTCGTGGAGCGTCTGAGCGAGGGTCAACGCCTGAGCGATAACACACGCAGGTGTCGGCGCTACCTGGCAGGCCGGGCCACGGGCTGCTTTAACAGATACCTCTACGGTCGCTAGCGACACATTACCAATCTGTTGACCTCTGGCGAGCTTGACCGCCAGAGTCGTAGACGGATACCGGGGGATGATTGTCTGGCGGGTTGTCTCCGCCTGTTCGAGCAGCGAGAGCTTGGCGGGCGCGGCTGGTTCACTCTTGGCGGCCTCAAGGAGAGCGACAGCCTCGACAAACCGCTTGTTCGCTTCCGCCTCCTCATCCACTGAACCACACGCCAGACCAAGGGTGATGAGGACAGGTAGCAGGAAGTATTTCCAAATCGCGCTACTCCTTATGTAGAGTTTCTTAAGCCAATTGGGCATGTCCTTTACCCACTAGTGAGTTGGCGAAATGCCTCCCGCTCGCCATTTGAAAATTTACGTCGCAATATAGTGAATGGCTCGTCTTTTCTTAGGGCATATCGAGCCAACTCGTCTGGTAGCTTCCGCTGATCAACCTTTATGAAGAAGGTAAATCCCCCATACACATAGAATCTATACCAGTTGAAACCAAACATGTTCACACGGTGTGGGGCGGCCATAGTAATCTGCCCATAGTCTTCTTTATCGTCTTTTTCATCGAACAGTGTTGCCGTTACCGCAAAATAATCGATACACCCCGGCTTTCGCAATCGGATACTCTTGGTCAAGTTTCTGCGCCATTTTTCTCCCAAATTGACTCTCTTGTAAAACTCGTGGCTACAGGCATCGGCGCGCCACAGCATAGACATAACCCAGAGTTTGAGTTTTGCGTAATCAACGTCGGCGATAAATCCCTCCCCGAAAGACCCTAGTGGAGTCCCAGTCCTCCCATCTTTGTATTCTCTGACAAACTCGATTCCATATTGATCATCTCGGCCAACATGACTCTCACAATCCTGGCACAAGAACTGGCCGTATGTGCCAGTCGGGCTTTTTTTGCCCCAACTCCGGGTGTTCGAGTACATCGTCATGACGTCATCTTCGGGTTGTACGTCTTTATGGAGGGCTTGAGGGACGACGTGCGATTTGACCAACCCCTTCACTTGCCCGCAGAACATGCATTTCCTTACTCTCTGTGTCATCTAAAGCCCTCTAAGTATCGTAAAAGATCGTTCTCTCAGGGGTATGAGCATGGCGGTCCGGTCCGAACGCTCCAGCCGAGTAGATTGCCTCTCATCATTGTGAGCAGAATTCTCTTGTCAATCATATATGGTGACACATCGTCCCGGCCGAGCGTCAAAGCTTCCCTGTTGGGACAAGGTGGGGCAGGAGTTCAACTGGCCGTGCGGATATAGGGGCCGGTCTCTTTCAACAAAAGGAACAGTACGGCCGACAGCATGTAGCAGCCGCCCCAGAAATAGAAGCCGGCCACCGGCGTGAGGCCGACCAGCCACATGCCCACGACCGGGGCGAGTACGCCACCCAGATAGCCGGCGGTGATGGCAATGCCCACCGCAGAGCCGGCCAGCCGGCGACCGACGCCTTCCATTTCCAAGGGCACTACGAACGCCAGTGGGGCCGCCCCGCCGAAGAAGCCCCACATCAGGGCCACGATCCACAGCGGCGTGCCCAGCGCGTAGCCGGATAGCACCATGCACGCCCCGGCAATGAACATGCCTGGCACATAGAAACGTTTGCGCAGCCCGACCCGGTCCGATAGGGACGGTACGACCAGCGCGCCGACCACATAGGCCCACATAATCAGCGAGACAATGGTCCCGGCCGAGGTTGAGGTCATGCCCTGCACGTTCACGAAATAGGTCGGCGCATAGCCGATGATGCCAATATACCCGCCCAGAAACAGCATGTGACAGACCGCTAGAGTCCAGGCGTCCCGGATACTGAGGACCTGACGGATCGCGGCTACGGTGCCCAAGTCCCCAGCCTCGGCCTCTGCCTCGGATGGTTCGTGCACCCGGTCCCGGACGGTCATGAACCACAACACTCCAATGGCGACCGTGGCCACACCCAGAATAGTGGTCAGGGTGCGCCAGCCGCCGACCGGCTCCAGGACCAGCGGCGTCAGGGCCAGGGCCAGAGCCGCGCCCACGCCGTAGCCGGCTTGGGTGACGCCATTGGCCATACCGAACTCCTCGGGCGCAAACCACATGCCCAGCGCTTTGGGTACGTTCGGAAACGTCAGGGCGAGGGCGATCCCGAATAGAAACATCCAGACATACATTGAACCGAAACCGGAGGCCGTGGCCCGCATGACCAGGGTGACGCCCATCAGCACCACCCCCAGGCCGACAATTTTCTGGACTCCGTAGCGGTCGCCCAGCGCTCCGCCAATCATGGCCGAGACCAGCGTGCCAAAGGAGATGGCCGCCCACAGCATGCCCCAGTCAGACATCCCCAGATGCAAGTCGGCCAGCACTTGGGCGACGACCATGACGATATACGTCCAGCCAAACCCAAAGGCAAAGGTAAAGACCAGAACGCTATTAGCAAGAACGAGCCAACGATAGCTATCTGCGGTCGTCTGTGTGTCTGTCATAGGCTATGACCCTGCCATAGGGAATCAGCCACGTCTATGGTCTAGGGGTGGATCTGCTCAGCGCTGTGCGAGGCGAAACGTCTGGGTTGTTCTTCACCTATCGCGCCCAGCAGTATAAGAAAAACTGTCCGGCGCAGTGAGGCGATACGCTTCCTCGGCCCGACTGCGGAATGCGGAGAGAATAGTCTGATGGCCCAGGATAAAAACAACGAACGTGACGGCCTGCAACTCGGCATTTTCATGCCGAATTGCAGCGCCACCTACCATATCAGCAGCTATAAGCCCGAGCCTGATGATTGGACGTTTGAGTCAAATAAGCGGATTGCGCTCGCCGCTGAAAAGGCCGGTTTTAACTTCTTGTTTCCGGTCAGTCGCTGGCGTGGGTTCGGCGGCACGACCAATTATATGGGCTACTCGCAAGAGACCATGACCTGGGCGGCCGCGCTCCTGGCCGTCACCCAAACCATCAGAGTCTATTCGACTGTTCATGTGCCGGTCTTCCATCCGCTGGTTGCTGCCAAAATGGGGGCGACGCTGGACCACATCAGCCAGGGACGCTGGGGGATCAATATCGTCAGCGGCTGGAACGCGCACGACTTCAATATGATGGGCGTTGAACTCCTGCCTCATCAGGAGCGCTATGCCCGCACGGCTGATTTTATCTCCATCCTGAAAGGGCTGTGGACGGCCGAGCCCGGCACGTTCAATTACGACTCGCTCTGGTATCAGATCACCGACGGCTATGTCATGCCGCAGCCGGTGCAAAAGCCCCACCCACCCATTGTGAATGCCGGTTCTTCGGCCGATGCCCGCGACGTGGTCGCCCGCTTATGCGACTGGATATTCTTAAGTCCACCAAATATCGAGGCGACACGCGAGATGACGACCGATATCCGGGAGCGGGCCAAAGCGTACCGGCGTACGGTCCTGAGTGCGGGCTGTCCGTTTGTGCTGTGGCGCGATACGGAAAAAGAAGCGGAGCAGGAAAAACAGCGTATCATCGATGCCGCAGACGACGTAGCCCTGGCAAACTGGGCGCGTGGTCTGGGTATGGAAAGCGGCTCGTTCGACAGTTTTACCAAAGAGATGTTTGTCATCGGTGGTGGCGCGCTGCCCATTGTGGGCACGGCCGAGCAGGTGGCCGAAAAACTCGCCCATCTGTATACGCTGGGCCTGGATGGTGTGCTGCTGATCTTCCTCTCCTTTTACGACGACACCGTCCGTTTTGGGAAAGAGATCGTGCCTCTGCTCCGGCAGATGGGTGTGGTGAAGTCGATGGACGCGCATTGAATCCCTAGCGTTGCTTGCTCCCTCATGGACGCCAAAGACGAACACCACATCGACTTTTTGTATAGGGCGCTGAACGACGCCCAGGAGACCATTCGGTCCACTGACGCGAAGGCCGAGATTGTCATCGTGCTCGTTGGCGGAGTCCTGGCCTTTATCGGGGCGATTCACGGCCGGATTGACACGCTGCCTTTACAGGTCCTGACGACCATCGGATTAGTCCATGTGCTGATTGCCGCCGTGTGCGCGATCTGGGCACTCAACCCGCGGGTCAATCCCGAAGAGTTTATCGATGTGGACGGTGTAAAACCGCCGCCCCTGTATTATCTCCATATTAAACCCGCGGTAACCGGGTGGCGCATGTTTCTGCCGTGGCGCGCAGGGAATTATATGGAGTTGTCGGCAGCGGAATATCTGCGTCACCTCGACGCGCTTGACGTGGAGGGCCTCCGCCGGGTGCTGGTCTATGAACTCCTCAAGGTCTCGTTCATCCGAGAGGAAAAGCGGGTGCAGGTTGCCTGGGCTGTCCGTTTTATCCGAATGGCCGGTGGGTTCTTCGCTCTCTTAGTAGTCAGCCTGTATCTGCTGTGACGGTTCGGACTCAATGGGGAGGGGGCGTACCCCTCCCTCGCTATGGAGCATCCCGGAGTCGACCGACTACCTCCAGCCAGAGATGGGACCTTGCTCCTCTTCACCTCTACTGCGCCGTATAGCCGCCATCCGCGGCCATGCTATGACCGGTCACGAATGACGCGGCGTCTGAACACAACCACACCGCGGTCTGTGCAATTTCTTCCGGCTTCCCAAGCCGGCCAACCGGCTCCAAGGCCAGGAGTCCTTCGGTCAGTTCAGGCTGGGCGTTGATGACGCCCTCAACCATCGGGGTTTGAATCACGCCCGGACAGACGGCATTCACCCGAATACCGGACTTGGCGTATTCCAACGCGGCTGTCTTGGTCAGCCCGACCACGCCGTGCTTGGCGGCAACATACGCCGCCTGTCCGATGATGCCGACCAAACCGAGGACTGAGGCGGTATTCACAATGGCGCCGCTGCCCTGTTTGAGCATCTGCGGCAACTCGTGCTTCATGCACAGCCACACGCCCCGTAGATTGATGCTCATGACCCGATTCCAGTGCTCTTCCGAACAGTCTGCGGTCAAGGACAAATCGCCGGCAATACCGGCATTATTAAGCGCGCAGTCGAGTTGGCCGTAGGTCTCGACCGTTTTGCCGACGAGGTGTTCAATCTCGTTCGCCTGGGCTACATCGGTTTGAATAAATAATGCCTCCCCACCGGTATTTTGAATAAGGCTGGCGGTTTCCTCGCCACCCTCAACACCCAGGTCCGCCACAACAACCCTGGCTCCACGTTGCGCAAACGCGAGCGCTGTGGCCCGCCCAATGCCCGAACTCCCACCGGTCACGAGCGCGACCTTGCTCTTGAATGTTTCCGTCATACGTCCTCCTTGGGTTCAGGGTAGCACCAGGCCGAAGTTCTCGACAGCGCCTCCCGGCGTTACCGGGGTCGGCCCGCGGTCTCCTCTGGCCTGATCGTTTGGGGTTTGGTATGGTCCACGTTTCAGAGGAGGAGGGGCTGTATGCATACGCCCAAATTGAAGGGCCGTATTCTGATCGGTCTGTGTCTGGCTGGAATGATGACATTTGGCTGCGCACCCAGCGAACAGCCGGAAGTGGCCTCGCAACAGGCCGAGTCCAAAGAGCCCGAAGCCGTGCAGATGGCCACTGACCTGGCTCCGCTTGCGCCCACGGACGAGTACGATGTGATAGACCCGGACATGAGTTGCGAGGACGCGAACCGCTTCTCGGTTCGGGCGGTTGAGCGTTTGGGCTATGAGGTGACTGCTTTCACGCCGGCTTCAGACGATGCAGAGGGCAAGATCGAAGCGAAGCAGATGGGCCGTTGGGGCGGCGAGGAGGGCGTGTCCATCACTATCGCCTGCGGTCCGAACGGTGCCCGGATCTCCACTCGCTCGGACGTCACCCCGTGTGATCAGGCCAATATGGTGATGCGTCAGGCCGTGGAGAGCAGCGGGTTTACCATCACGACCTATACCCCAGCCACCCTGCTGAAGGCCGGTCTGATTACTGGTGAAAAGGACGGGGCGGAGCCAACCTCCATCACCATTACCTGTTATATCGAACGCAACCGGGTGGAGATGGACACCAGCGAGGACAGCCCGGTCCTGAGTAATGTTGACTTCTACCAGGCTCTGCGCGACTTCCAGCTCGGGTTTTTCACGGCCTTTAACAAGCTGGAAGAGCGGCTGGCGAGCAATCCGGCGGATCAGAATCGTCTGTATGTGGCGCTGCGTCCGCTCAATATCGTCGATAATCAGGTGGTCTTTGGGACCAAGGAGTTGGCCGTACTGCCGATCAAGGTCAATATCTCCAATCCGACCCAGCAGACGTATCTGCTCGAAATCCAGCGGATCATGCTCATGGACGCTGCCGGGAAACGGGTGAAGCCCATCAGTGAGGGCGAGGCGGCTTTTCCCGCTCCGTCGCTGACAGACCGTCCGGTTGGGCCGGGGGCGAGTATCCAGGGCTATTTATACTATCCGTTGGGAACATATACGGGCGCGCGCGGATCGCTGGCCGATCAGCGCAACCAAGAGCGCGAGGGATTCAGCGTCGAGTTCAAACCGTGGTAAAGAGTGAACGTGTCCTCCAATAAACATGCACATGCTGGGCACGTGTACTCTCTTTGAGCAAAAGAGACTCAAAAACAGAATGGAGGACGCCTCATGGCAGACAAATCGTATAAGGCTCAGATTGATCGTGAAAAGGTCCAGCAGATGGCCGAACACACCATGGGCTTTCTTGGTGGGGCCGTGATTTCCGGCATGATCTATCTGGGTGACAAGATGGGTCTCTACCGGGCTCTGGACGGCGCCGGTCCGATGACAAGCGATGAGCTGGCACAGAAAACCGGTCTGCACGAGCGCTGGCTGCGAGAATGGCTCGAAGGCCAGGCGGCCGCTGGCTTGCTTGAGTATAAGGGCAATCGCAAGTTTGAGTTATCCGCCGAAGCGGCCATGGTCTTATCGAACGAAAACAGTCCGGCATTCATGGCTGGGGGGTTTTGTTCGCTGCCGCAACAGATGGGAGTCATAGAGCGGCTCCCGGAGTCGTTCAAGACCGGTCTGGGTTTGCCCTATGATGCCTTCGGACCCGAGGGCGCGCGCGGGGTCGAACGTTTTCTGGCTCCGTGGTTCCAGGCTCATCTCGTTCCCAGGGCGCTCCCTGCTCTGGACGGAGTGGTCTCCAAACTTGAAGTCGGGGCGAAAGTGGCCGATGTCGGTTGTGGGGGCGGGGTGGCGCTGATCAAGGTCGCCGAAGCTTTTCCGCAGGCTGAGTGTCACGGCTACGACATCTCGGAATACGCTCTAGCCAGGGCAGAGGAGAATAAGGCCAAATCCGGCATACAGAACGTCGCCTTTCACGATGCGAACGGCGACGCCATTCCCGACGACAAGAGCTTTGATTTTATTACCACCTTTGATTGCCTGCACGATATGGCCAATCCCACGCCGGTCATCCAGGCGATCTATAGTGCGCTCAAACCGGACGGCACCTGGCTGATCGCGGACATCCACAGTATGCCGACGTTTGAGGAAAATCTGGAGCAGAACCCGCTCGCCCCGCTGATGTACGGTTTTTCGGTCATGTGCTGCATGTCTTCAGCCATGTCCACGCCGGACGGCGAGGGCTTGGGCACCTTGGGATTTACCGAACCGGTTGCGCGTAAGATGGTCGGCAGCGCCGGCTTCAGCCGCTTCAAACGCCACGATTTCGACAATCCGATCAACGCCTATTACGAGGTCCGGCCGTAGGGGACAGTCTAAGGGCAAAATTCAGAAGGACCCTCTCCCAGAGGGAGAGGGAACCGATTCTTCCCCTTGGAAGGGTTAATAGCGCTCAATCACCTGCTGGGCGAAATCTTTGAACACGTTCCGCGCCTGGTCCATGGACGGTAGCAGGGTGACTTCCTGGAGCCCGGCTTTTTCTGACTCTCGGAGTTCGTGGATGATCTCGTCCGGCTCGCCCACCAGGCAGGTGCCCTTGATCGTCTCGGGAGTGACAAAGCGACGTTCCTCGGGTACGAGGAACGTGCAGTGGCCGTTGTGGATTTGGAGGTAGCGCTTGTCGCGCGGGGTCTCCATCTTCTCCACTGAAGCGCAATACTCGTCCCAGATACCCTTATAGGCTTCCGGTACGACGCCCTCATCTTTTGTTTGCTGGTAGATCTCCCACACAAAGTGAATAATCGCCGTGACGTAGGAGCCGCATTCGTCAATCACCCGATCAGAGGTCAGGGGCTCGCCCGGCTTGAGGACGACCGCCGAGGTAAACGCGGCCACGAAGAAGTCATCCGAAAACGTCCGGCCGGCCCGCTCCGCGCCTTCTTTCACCAGAGACAGATGGTGGGAGACGACATCTGCACGTTCGTTGAAGACCGACACCAGGCCGTCGCCATACTCGCCCGCCGTGCGTAAGGCCCGTGGGCCATTGGCCGCGACATAGATAGGCACCGGGTTTTCCAGATTGACGAAACGCAAGTCCTGATGCAGGAAGCGAATCGTGCGGGTGGTGTCGCCATAGGTATAATCGACTTCTCCGCCGCCCAGTAGCGCGCGGACGACGCGCAGGTATTCGCGAAAGTCACGAATCTTCATCGGCTGCATGCCCATGACGCGCATGGCGGTATGGCCGGTGCCAATGCCGAGGAACACCCGGCCCGGCGCAAGCTGATTGATGGACGCGATCGAATGGGCCGTGACCGGGGCAATACGGGTGCCGGGAATCGCCACACCGGTGCCGATCTCAATGCGCGACGTGCTCTGAGCTGCCAGGGCCATGGTGGCATAGCAGTCCGACCAGATCATCTGGGAGTCGGGTATCCAGGCCATATCGAAGCCGCAGTCCTCGGCGTATTTGACGAGCTGCCAGTCGTCAATTTTTGTCGAAACGGAAATGCCAAATTTCATACTGTCCTCCTTGGGTACAATCGGGTTCCCATCCCGTTCGGTCAGGAATGCTATGGCCGGTCAGGCCGGTCGTCAAGTTGGGCCGAGCGCTTCTCTTTCCCAGGAGATTCAGATACACCGGCTGCAAAGAGTAAACGTGTCCAGCTTTGTATGCGTGTTTGGAGGATACGTTTACTCTTTTGTTCGTATACGGAGGGAAATGTGAAACCACTCGAAGGTCTGGTTGTCCTGGATCTCACCCGTTTTCTGGCCGGCCCCTACTGTACCCTGCTGCTCGGCGGGCTAGGAGCCGATGTCATTAAGATCGAGCCACCCCAGAGCGGCGAAGCCCACCGTAACCGCGCACCGTTTGCCGGGCCGCAGGGAGCGAGTATGTCCCGGCAAACGGAGGACGACATCGGGCTAATGGTGCTCCACCGGGCGCGCAACAAAAAGAGCATCACCCTTAATCTGCGCGACCCACAGGGCACGGCCCTGTTCAAACAGCTCGTGAAAAAGGCGGACGTGGTGGTGGAGAATTTCTCGCCGGGAACGATTGACAAAATGGGGCTCGACTATGAGACCCTGCGCGCCTGTAACCCACGCATTATTCTGTGCTCGATTTCGGGTTTTGGCCAACACGGGCCGCGCCGCGACTGGCGGGCCTACGATCCGATCATTCAGGCTGCCAGCGGCATCAACAGCGTCACCGGCTTTGCGGACCATCCCCCGGCGCGATGCGGGGCCGCGATCAGCGATACCACGGCCCCCCTGTTCGCCCTGATCGGGATTCTGTCCGCGCTCCAGTTGCGCGAAAAAACGGGTAGCGGCGAGTGGGTCGATACCTCCATGCAGGACGGTACGTTCTTCCTGCTGCCGGACCTGATTGAGCACATGGCCGCGGGCCTGGCTCCGGAACGTCGGGGGAATACGCATCCGGGCGGTGTGCCATTCAACGTCTATCATGCCAAGGACGGCTATGTGTCCATCTGTGCGGTCTCGGCTCAGAACTGGAAGAGTCTACTCGGAGCCCTGAACCGCGAAGACCTGCTTGACGATCCCAGATTCGCCAATCTTCAACAGCGCATGAAGTACCGTGACGATGTCGACGCGGTAGTCCAAGCCTGGATTGGACAGCACTCGGTCGAGGAAGCGGTGACGCATCTTCAGCAGTGCGAAGTGCCGGCCGGTCCGGTCCTGAGCCCGGCCGAGTTGGTCGAGGATGCCCATCTGATCGAACGCGATATGGTCGTTGACGTGCCGCATCCCCGACATGGTGCGCTGTCGGGCGTGAAGGGGTTTGGTATGCCGATCAAGTTTGTCGGCAAGTCCTTCGGGTTTGACCAGCCCTGCCCGGAGGTCGGCCAGCATAACGAAGAGGTCTACGGCGGGCTGCTCGAACTTGACGCCGGACAACTCGAAGCCTTACAGGCGAAGGGCGTGATTTAGTGCAGTAGGTCGGATTAGCGCAGCGTAATCCGACCTGTCCGTTGACCCAGCAGTTTTGATGCGTTCCTAGTAAATATCCCCTGAAGGAGACCAGGCGTGCCGGAATCCGAACGTGAGCCGTTTCAACTCGGCATCTTCATGCCCAATTGCAGTCATGCCTACTGCATCAGTAGCTATAAACCCGAGCCCGACGACTGGACGTATGAGTCTAATAAGAATATCGCTCAGGCGGCCGAGACCGCGGGCTTTGACTTTCTGTTTCCGGTCAGCCGCTGGCGCGGGTTTGGCGGCGAGACCAATTATCTGGGCACCTCACTCGAAACCATGACCTGGGCTGCCGCTATTCTGGCGGCCACTCACACCATTCGGGTCTACTCAACCGTCCACGTTCCGGTTTTCCATCCGCTCGTGGCGGCCAAGATGGGCGGGACACTGGATCATATCGGCCAAGGCCGCTGGGGCATCAACATCGTCAGCGGCTGGAGTGCCACCGAGTTCGGCATGATGGGCATCGAACTGTTGCCGCATGCCGAACGCTATCAACGCACCACGGCCTTTATTGAAATCCTCAAGGGACTGTGGACTCAGGAGCCGGGCTCTTTTACGCATGTTTCCCCCTGGTACCAAATCACCGACGGCTATGTGATGCCCCAGCCTATGCAGCAACCCCACCCGCCGATTGTGAACGCCGGCACCTCTGATGCCGCGCGCGATCTGGTGGCCCGCCTGTGCGACTGGGCCTTTATTGCCCCGCCTTCGGCTGAAGCCACGCCCGACATGGCGGATGACTTCAAGCAACGGGCGCAGGCGTACAGCCGACAGGTCCGCTGTGCGGGGATGCCGTTTGTGCTGTGGCGCGAAACCGAGAAAGAAGCCCAGGCCGAAGTGCAACGGATCATGGATCAGACGGATATGGTTGCCGCCCAGAACTGGGCGAGCGGGCTGAGCATCGGCAGTGAGTCCATGAGCGGTTTCAGCCTCAAGATGCTGGCCCTGGGGGCCGGGGCGCTGCCGGTAGTCGGCACCGCGTATCAGGTCGCCGAGCAACTGGCCCGCTTATACGAGTTGGGTATGGATGGTGTACTGATCGAGTTTCTGCACTATTATGATGACACCGTACGGTTTGGTAAGGAGATCGTTCCTCTGCTACGACAGATGGGAGTAGTGGCGTAGGTCTCTCGTTGAGTTTGGGGGTATGCCGCCCCCTCCGAGGGGGACAGGCCCTGCTGGAGGTCGACAATGCTTTTTCGTTTTGTACTCTGGGTAGTTGGTCTGCTACTCGCCGTCGCAAGCCGGCCCAGCGCACGCTTACGAAAACAACTGACACGAGACATGAGCGTCGCTATTGGTTCCAGAGACGGTGTGTCTCGGAGCTACGTTTTCCGCACCCGGCGTGTTTCTTCGCACGCCGGGTTGGAGCCGGACGCGCACTGCACACTCCTGTTCCAAACTGCGCCAGAGGGTGCGCGGATTTTTCTGGCTCCGGATTGCCTGGCGCAAGTCGTAAATGGGCTCGCGTTAAAGGAAATTGAACTCAAAGGCGACCCTACGAGCATACTGTGGTTCTATGAAATGGTCATGGCCTTTGTCCCAGGTTTCGTCCAACCGTCACACGTCATGCCAGATGCCTACGTAAAGCCGAATCTACAGGGGAAAGCTTCCGACCGCATAACCCGGGAACCGGTGGCCGAAGCACTCGACCCGACGTGGACTGCGGCCGTTGCTCAACGCGAAAAACTTATGATGTGGCAAGTGGGAGAGGGAGCTCCGGTTCCAGGTAAGAGCAAGAATTTTAAACCTGTTATTGACGTGCCCGCCTCAGCAATGGAGGACACCAATGAATAGTGTGCAAGGTCTCAACCCGCGTGCGCGAGGCTGGCTGCGGTTCATTTGGGATAAGGCGACCACCCAAGACGACTGGAGCAGTAGCGGTGAGCCACTCCCCTGGTGGGATCGAACGACCACCCCGCCGATGTGTGCGTTTCCTCGATTCGACCTATCCGAAACGTCATACGCCCTGCCGCTCATGGCCGACCAGACCCCGGCGTGGCGTGAGGTCTATACGCGTATCGCCGATGAGTTGGTGGGTCGTTATGTCACGTATTGGGGTGCCGTCGACTGGCTGACCTACATTGGCCACGACCCGCATCAGGATACATACCCACCGGAATGGCTGGTCTTTATGCCCGAGCATGTGCGCGGGCGCTACGATCCGCCGGGCTGGACTGCCAACGGGGTCGAGCCTTGGGGTCTTCAGCCAGACCCTATAGGCGCGGATGGGAATCTCTTTTTTCGTGGGTTTTTTAATTTATTACTCGGCACGTACTCCTATGTCTCGGGTGACAATAAATGGGAAAGGCCGTTCCAGGTCACGGGATATAACGATCGTCTGTTTCAATGGACACAGCCTGGTATCTCCGAGTTTCTGGAAGACCAGTGGTCTGAGCGCCCGCAGGGGCCGCAATGCGAAAACACGAAAATTTGGCCATACTGTCTGAGTGCGGCAGGTTTGAGCCTTCAGTTGCATGACAAGATTTTTGGTGGCAAGACGCATTGGGTCTACGACCGATGGATTGAGTTTGCGAAGAAGCACTTCACCACTCGCAACGCGCGTGGAGATATTGCGTCGTTCGCGTTTTATTATGATCCGCTCGAAGAATTCGCTTACACACCGCCGACGGGTTTAAGCGGTTTGTCGATGCTCGCCCCGTTATTCTATTTATATCCTCAGGCACCGGAGTTTGGCTTAGCACTCTATGAGGCCGGGGTCCGGGACCTTGGCTGGAACGACACCAAAAAGTCTCTGGTGCAGGCATTTGACGATCCCCGCTGGCTGACCATGACGTTAATGCTGGCGCGCGAGGTTGGAGACGTGACCACAGAGAAGCGTCTCCAAGCCGTGGCGGAAAAAGAATACGGACCGGATTTCTTTGCCGACGACGAGGATCGCTTTGCCTGGACGTTTGGGTTGGATGAACCCCATCCACGTGGTCAGCTGAACGGCTTACTGATCTTGAGCGAGATCGGCGGGCCTGGGGCATGGACGAATGTGTATAAAGGAAAACATGACGCCCAGTTTGCGCTGCCCACAGTAGAAGGCGTCGACTTTCCGAATCTGGGTATTTGTGAGGCTCGTAATGAGGTCACCGACGGGACGTTGCACATCTCAACCTACGCAGCCACTGCAGCACGCCGTGGGGAAGCGACACGTTGGAAGGTGACGCAACTCCCAGACCCGAAGGCTGTACGGGTGTATTGCGATGATGATCAGTACAGTGACTGGGGTATAATCGACGATCACTCTATTGAAATCAACTCAACCATCGCATCGCACAATTTCCGGATTGTTGGTGTGACCGCAGGAGAGACGGCAAACGGGGAGCAAAGCGAAAAAGTAGCAAGCGCGGGTGGAGGAGCCTCCGGCGGCAGTGCCGAAACTGCAGCGGAAACCGACACACACTATCAGCCAGCCGCACCTCCGAGTTGAAGTTGTTGTTGAGCGGCGGTGCCGCTCGAGTGTTGTCGTTTGATGGGACTTCTCAAGCCGCTCGCCCAGCCGCCTGTTCCGGCGTGCCTAATGCCTCCCCGGTCTCGGCCGCCTTTTGCGTGCCGGCATCCAACTGAAGACCGAGCCCATCGGCCAAACGGGTCAAATAATTAAAGATGCCGACGATGTGTGCGACTTCGAGGCAGGCGGTATCGTCGAAGCCGAGATCGCGGAGCGGTTGCCAGTCATCAGCGGCCATGCGTGTGGGTGTCGCGCTGAGCTTATCCGCGAGCGTACACAAGGCGCGCGCCCGTTCGGACAACCCGGTCAGCGTGTTCCAGCTTCGAGTTTTGATGGCTTCCACAAGCGCCGGGTCGCCGTCCTCGACACGCAGAAACTCTGCGTGAGACTGCATTCAATAGGGGCAATCCTGGGCTGCCGCGGCAACGCCGGCGACCATTTCCCGTTCCGCTCGACTCAGATGGCCGGGCGCGAACATAATCTGCATGAACAGGTTCCCGAACGCCTGTCCGATACTGGCATGGGCGGCAATTAAGCGACTCATGGCCGGGATAGAGCCGAATTCGTATGCACCTTTTGCTCCTGGGGGCCTTTTTGCCAGATATTCTTCCTGTGTGGGGATGCGTATCCAGGCTTCCGGTACGGCTGAACGGCTCATGTATGAACCTCCTTCTGGTATAAACGGTCAGCAGTAAAAAGACCGGTGCCAGTCTAACACTGCGGAGGAGTCTGGCCCATCCCGTTTACCTTCCGATTTGCTCAGGCTTGAGACCTGGGATATTTTGCTCTGGATTGACGGATGAACACTGGGGTTTTTCAGGAGGAGCACATGCAGACATTCTCCCGGCGCCAATTCCTGACACATATGGGGCGCAGTGGCGCGTGGCTGGCGTTTCTGGCGGCCTGCGGCGCGGGGGCGGATGCCGCGCTCAAGGGGTTGGTCGGACGCGGACTATTGCCGGTGGCTTGGGCGGATGAGGAAGCCCTGCTGAGGACAAAACCCGGTATGACGGTTCACACCCAACAACCCGTTAATGGTGAGTTTGCGCCCCACCTGCTCGACGATCATATCACCCCCTCGGCCCGCCATTTCGTACGGAATAATGGCTCGGTTCCGGTCCGAGCGAAGAACACAGACTCTCAGGGATGGACGCTTGTTGTTGAGGGCGAAGTGACCAGACCGCTTGCGCTGAGTCTGGACGCATTGCGGCAGTTCCCCTCGGTCACGCAGCAGGTTGTGATTGAGTGCGGTGGCAATGGTCGGGCGCTGTTCGAGCCCAAGGTCCGCGGGAACCAATGGACGCACGGGGCGGTGGCGTGCAGTCAATGGACCGGAGTCCGGCTGCGGGATGTCCTGAAAAAGGCGGGCCTCAAATCAAGTGCGGTGTATACGGCTCATTACGGCGAGGACCAGCCCTTGGGAGCAGCCCAACCGTTCTCGCGTGGCATCCCCATAGAGAAGGCCATGGACGAGCATACGCTGATTGCCTATCAGATGAACGGGGCTGCGCTGCCGGCGCTCAATGGCTATCCCGTTCGGCTCGTTGTGCCGGGGTGGATTGGGAGTTGCTCTCAAAAATGGCTGAATCGTATTGTGGTGCGTGACCAGATACACGACTCACAAAAGATGACGGGCTACTCCTACCGCGTACCGGCCTATCCGGTTGAGCCCGGTTCCAGGCCGCCGAAGGAAGATATGGTCATTGCCACGGCCTGGCGTATCAAATCTTTGATAACCGCGCCTCAGGCTACCGCCCAATTTCAGGCCGGACAGCAGATAGTCGTGCGGGGCCATGCCTGGGCCGGCGAGGGGACGGTCAAGGAAGTCTTGGTGTCTACGGACTTCGGTATTCACTGGGAAAAGACCAGGCTCACCCAACCCGCCACTCCCTATGCCTGGGCACACTGGGAATGCGAGGTTGTCCTGGACAGGAAAGGGTATTACGAAATCTGGGCGCGTGCCTTTGATGATAAAGGGAATGCCCAGCCCTTTCGTCAGCCCTGGAACCCAAAGGGCTATCTTGGGAACGTCATCCACCGGCTGCCGGTTATGGGCACGGCCTGAGCATGCGACCCAGGAGTGCGGCGAGCCTGGTGATAAGCGGTAGCGCGCTGGCTCTGGTGTGGGGATTGGCCGCTGGAGAGGAAAACCATCAACCAGCGGGAGCAGTACCGGCAGTTCAGAAACCGGTGATCGATGAAGCAAACCCCGGCCCGGAGGTGCTGACACGAGAATACTGCTCGGCCTGCCACAGCTTTCAGCTCGTCCAAGCACAGCGACTCAATCGCGCAACCTGGGAGTGGGTCATGGAGGACATGGTTGAGCAGTTCGGCGCGGGCTGGATTACACCGCCAGAGCAAACGGTTATTATTGACTATCTGGTCGAACACTACGGACCGGAGAAATGAGACAGACTCAGAAGGACAGGAGGGTACAGTATGGGGCAGTTGGATGGAAAAGTCGCGCTCATCACGGGCGCGGGCTCGGGGATTGGGCGGGCGTCGGCTTTGGTATTTGCGCGTGAAGGGGCGACCGTTGTGGTTGCGGATGTCGATGCGGCTGGCGGAGCGGAAACCGTCCGCTTAGTCGAGTCCGCAGGTGGGAGGGCGCTTTTTGTGAAAACCGATGTCTCCCAGGCGTCCGAAGTCGAAGCCCTCGTACAGGCAAGCGTTGCTGCGTATGGCCGGCTCGACTACGCCCACAATAACGCTGGCATTGAGGGTATGGTGCTGACACCGACCGCAGACTGGACGGAAGAGGCGTGGAACCGGATTATCAATATTAATCTCAAAGGGGTGTGGTTAGGCATGAAATACCAGATCCCGCAGATGCTCAAACAGGGTGGGGGAGCTATCGTCAACACGGCCTCAATCGCTGGATTGGTCGGCAGTCGGTCGGCTGGCTATGGCGCCAGTAAACACGGCATTGTCGGACTCACAAAAACCGCGGCCTTGGAATATGCAAAGTCTGGTATTCGGGTCAATGCCGTCTGTCCAGGGGTGATTCGGACGCCTATGGTCCAGCGCAGTTTAGACCGCATGCCCGAGCTTGAGGAACGGTTTGTTGCCGTGGAACCCATTGGGCGTATCGGCCGGCCCGAGGAAGTGGCGGAAGCTGCGGTCTGGCTGTGCTCGGCCGCGGCCTCGTTTGTCACCGGACATGCCATGACCGTAGACGGGGGCTATGTGGCGCAGTAGTTCGCTCCGTCTCTACCGAAAGTGCTGAATGAGTTCCGCTCCCTTTTCCAAGATGGGCCACTGGACCTCAGGGGTGGCCGGCTCAATCAAAAAAACAATCCGGGTAAAACCGAGCGCAATCAGTTCGTGCAACCGCTGCAGGGCATTCGGGGCCGCTTGTGCATATGCTGTCAAGACCCAGGTTATCACTGTCAAGTCGAAGGCATCCATTGTGCGCCCAACTCGGTCTGCCTCTATTTTGATGGCATTCAGCCCCTGGGTGAGTTCCTCCAGCCCTTCGACCAGACCATCAACCGGAAACCAGCCATCACAGTACTCGACGATGCGCCTGGGTGACCACGTGGAACTGGCTCCCAGAAGCACGGGCGGCCCTCCCGCTTGCACAGGTTTCGGCCAGCACCACATCGGATCAAAGTTGACGAACTGGCCGTGGAACTCGGCCACTTCCTTGGTCCATATCTCTCGCATGGCAAGAATGTTCTCTCTGGTGATCTTCCACCGGTTTTTGAATGCGACTCCGTGGTCGGCCATCTCCTCTGCGTTCCAGCCGGCGCCGATGCCAAACACGAAGCGCCCGTTGGCGACGCGGTCCAGACAGGCGACTGCTTTCGCCAAAGTAATCGGATGGTGTTCTGGGACGAGACAGACTGAGGTGCCAACCTTGAGCTTCTGGGTCACCGCGACCGCGGCCGTCAGGCCAATAAAGGGGTCAAAAAACTCACTATAGTAACCTGGCAGGTCTCCACCGCCAGGGAACGGACTGAGGCGACTCGTCGGAATATGGGTATGTTCTCCAAAGAAGAGAGATTCAAAACCGTGCGCTTCCAGCCAGCGAGCAAGCTCCACCGGTTGGATCGTGTAATGGGTGGGAATGGTCACAATGCCAAAATCTGTCATAGCTGTCTCTCCTTGGTGTGGATCAGTGTGGACGTGGCGAGCCGCTCCCTGGCGATACGAGTGAGAGCGGGTTGTCTACCGCAATTTTGTCTCTCCTCAGCCTGGCTCAAATGATGTAGTAAGTATTGCGTACATGACTATGTATTATCGCCTGGCAGACTTTGTTGGAACATAGCGCGGGAAGAAAGGAACGAGTATGCGACTTGGAATGTCGATGGTGTTGCAAAACCACACGCAGTACGACGACCGGGAGATGTACAAACAGGAGACGCGGCTGGCTCTCAAGGCCGAGGAATTCGGCTTTGATATTATATGGCCGGTTGAGCACCATTTCTTTGACTACGCGATGTGTCCCGACAATATGCAATATCTGAGCTATCTCGCCGCGCAAACAGAGCGCATCCAACTCGCCACTGGGGTGATTATCTTACCCTGGAACGATCCTGTGCGGGTAGTGGAAAAAATGGCCTTGTTGGATCACCTGTCTGACGGCCGCGCCGTCCTGGGGCTTGGGCGCGGGCTTGCCCAGCGCGAATACCATGGTTTTGGGGTTGATATGTCCGAAGCGCGTGACCGTTTTAATCAGGCCGCTGAGATTGTGCTCAGGGGATTGGAAGACGGGGTCGTTGAGGCCGACACGCCCTATTATAGACAAGAGCGGGTTGAGGTGCGCCCGCGCCCGTTTCGGAGCTTCAAAGATCGCCGCTATATGGTCTGTATGTCGCCAGAATCATTCGAGGTGGCCGCCCGATTAGGTCTCGGCGCGATGATGTTCTCCCAGGCTGCCTGGGATCAAGTCGCGGAATCTATCTGGCATTACCGAGAGCTGTATCGCGCGTATCACCATGGCGCAGACGCTCCGCCTGTGACCTGCGGCGATTTCGTGGCGTGCTATGAAGAGAGCCGCCAGGCCGAAGAGGTCGCCCGGAAACATATCGTCGGTTACTACTGGGCGGTGATGGAACATTACGAGATGCTGGGAGAACATTTTGCGAAAGCTGGGAAATCATACCAACACTATGCGCGGACCGCAGAGATGATGCAGCAGCTTGACCCGGATGTTGTTGTTGAGGGCTTTCTGAATGCGAATTTATGGGGTAATCCTGACACGCTGCTGAAAAAGCTTGAGCGCCGCCGTGAGCTTATCGGTGACTTTGAGGTAATCGGCTGTTTTAGCTATCAAAGCCAGCCGTACCAACAGGTGGAACGCTGCATGCAATTATTTGCCAGAGAGGTCGGCCCAGAACTCAAAAGCTGGACTCCACAGCCGCGCTCAGCGCCGATTGATATTGAGGTGGTAACAACGAATACTGCGGAGTGATACCCGCGGAGATACCGAGAAAATAAGGAGAGAGGAGAGTAGAGCATGGCAGGACAGTTGGATGGAAAAGTCGCGCTCATCACGGGCGCGGGTTCGGGGATTGGTCGGGCGTCGGCTTTGGCCTTTGCGCGTGAAGGGGCCAAAGTCGCGGTCGCCGATATCGTGGTTGAGGGCGGTGAAGAGACGGTACGCATGGTCAAAGAGGCCGGTGGAGAGGCATTCTTCATTAAGGTCGATGTCTCAAACGCGGCGGAGGTCGAGGCTATGGTGAACACGGTGGTGGACACCTACGGCCGGATTGACTGCGCCTATAATAACGCGGGCATTGAAGGGCGGCTGGCTTCGACGGATGAATATCCTGAAGACGTGTTTGACAAAGTGATCGATATTAACCTGACCGGTGTGTGGCTGTGCATGAAATACGAGCTGCCGCATATGCTCAAGCAGGGCGGCGGGGCGATTGTGAATACGGCCTCGGGGGCCGGTTTGATCGGTGTGGCCGGCATGTCTGCCTATGTGGCCAGCAAGCACGGTGTGGTTGGGTTGACCAAAACCGCAGCCCTGGAATACGCCAAGTCCGGCATTCGGGTGAATTCCGTCTGCCCTGGGCTGATCCAGACGCCGATGGTGGAGCGCATCACCGCCGATCAGCCGCAACTGGGTGAAGCTCTGGTGGCGGCCGAGCCGGTCGGTCGAACCGGCAAACCGGAAGAAATCGCCGAATCCGTGGTCTGGTTGAGCTCGGATGCGGCCTCGTTTGTGACCGGCCACGCCATGTCGGTTGACGGCGGGTTTGTCGCCCAGTAGTAGGGGCAGGTAGCCGGGTACAACAATCGGCGGTTTGAGCGGGGGCCCTGGATATGGCGAAAGGGAGGAATAGTCATGGAAGCACCACTGTGGTTATTGCTCGGCTGGGGCGGGATTGGCGCTATAGATTTTGTCTATAATCACATCTATCGCTACCGCCTCTACGCCCACGCCTCCAGTTTTCGCGAGCATGGTGTCCACACCCTGCTCGCCTTGGTTCTCACTGCTACGGTGGTGATGCTGGTCTTTATTGAAATGGGCACTGTCGGCTTTGCCATCTTTCTCGGCATTCAGGCCCTCGCCGTGATCTTTACTCTGTGGGATGTGTCAATCGAGCGAGCGTCGCGGGCACCCCTGGGAGGATTACCGACGCACGAATATGTGTTGCATACGGTTATTTTTCTGTTGCACGGAGCCTTTGTGTGGGCGGTGATTGCCAACGCCCATCAGTTAGTTCACGGCGCGGGATTCGGGGTATGGCGCTGGCCGCCACTCCCCCTGTTTCTGCTTGTTGAGGCGGTGATCTTTGCGCTCGTCGGGGTTGGCGTCTGTGTCTTACACCTCTACCTGCTCAGCATGGGCTACCGAACGCTCAAAACAGGAGTCGCGGCTGGCTGATGTAACCGCTACTCCTGGGACTACGGCACTCTTCCCGGCAGCGGGCTGGCGCCGATGACGCTGCGCGGGGTCTTGAATTTGGGAATAACGTATTTGCCGATGAGTTTGATCGAGCGCATAATCTGCTCGTGCGTTCCGTCCAGGCGCATGATCACCTCATCCGCGCCGATCTCCCGGTAACGTTGAATCCGCTCTATGAACACGTCCGGGTCGCCGACAAGAACGGAGGTCTCGTTGCGGAGCCAGTCGAGGTCTCGGGAGCGGTCGCGGATTTTTTCCAGCTCCAGCATATAGGCATAGGATTTGGCCTGACGGCCCAGGTCGGGATAAATGGACTCGATGACCGGCGTGGCAAAATTAAGAATGGACTCGCGGGTCTCCTCGACTGCCTGGGTCGTGGTCTCGGCGCAGGCGCAGTTGAGCGTGACTGCACTCAGGCAGTTGGTCACGAATGCGCCCACTGGCTCTGCCTGCTGAATCTGCTCTTTATACAGACGGGCGCCTTTCTCAAAATAGTCCCAGCCCATATACATATCCCACGACAGGGCGCCGATGCCCTTACGGGCCGCAATCTCGTGCGAGTCCGGGGATTGGGCAACCATATAGACGGGAGGATGGGGGTCTTGCACGGGTTTGGGTGTGAGCGATCGGGGCGGAATCTGAAAATACTTGCCCTGGTGCGAAAAGGGGTCATCCTTAAACGCTTTCATCACGACTTCAAGTGCCTCTTCCCAGCGGGCGCGCGTTTCTTCGAGCGGACAGGCAAAGCCTTCAAGCTGGACTAGGGTATTAGCTCGGCCCGTGCCCAATTCCGCCCGCCCGTTTGAGACAATGTCCAGCGTTGCCAGTCGTTCGGCCACTCGAATCGGGTGGTTAAACGGAAAAGGCAGAAGGACAACCATGTGGCGCAGTCGAATCCGACTGGTGCGCATGGCAATGGCCGGATAGAAGACCTCGGGAGCCGAGACCGTGGCCAAGCCGACCAGAAAATGCTGCTCTGAGGTGCCGAAGAAATCAAACCCCATCTCTTCGGCCAGGACGACTTCGTCCATGACCTCCCAGTAACGTCGGTGATGGGTGGTCCCTTCCGGCGTCTCACATTCCGACAGAAAGCCAAATCGCATGGGCGCACCCTCCTCTTGGAAGCCATCTAGCCCCGGCGGTGGTAGCGTGTCAACCTTGCTGAAAATTGGCCGAGCGTGGTGACCGCTTGACCTGACGGATGAGCGGACGGTGCCGTCGATACGACTAGGCCGGTACAATCAGGGCTTTGATCGTCTCCTGCCGCTCCACGGCTTCGAGGGCTTGCTGGCTCTCCTCGATCGCGAAACGGTGGGTGATGGCCTCGGCCATAGGAAAGTCGGTGTGATGCGCCTGGGCAACCCGGCGTCCCGGCCCATGCTGTGTGTGCTGAAACTGGCCACGTGGGCCGCACAACAAGAACCGGGACCGGAAGAAGAGGCGTGGGAGGAAGAGGAGTGATCCCGACGACGCTGGTCAGTGTGGTCGTGTCGGCCTGTGCGGCGCTGTTGATCGGGGCCAGCGTGCTGCTCTCGCCGTACATGCGGGAGCGACTGTTCGCCGGAATGGATGATCTGCGGGACGATGAGGTGCTGACCGAGCAGCCGCTCCGGCGGTCGGACAAAGAACCCCACGACCCCCGGACGTTATTCACCACCGGCCCCCCACTCCCGTCGCCCGCCACGCAACTCCCGCCCCCCTGTCCGCCCGACCACATCCTGACGGAGACGGGCGTCTATGCGCCACACACCAGAAAGGACTAAGCCGCCTATGCCTGACCATCACCCGCTCTCTTTTCCCCTCGTTGTCCATGACGCCGACGAACTCCTCCAGGCGTGTTGTGTCCACTTGGAGCAGCAGGCCACCGAAAAAGCCACGTTTGGCGTGGAGGCGGCGGTCACTATCTCCCTCCGGCACTATCAACGCTGGCAGCAGGAACGGGCGGTGCAGGAGAGTGCAGACGAGTGAAACGGACATGGGCTTCCCCCCTCTTTTCGGGTTGGTCAGCACCCTTGTCTTCACAGGGATGGGGTTCGGGTGTCACGAGACGATGACCGATCCGGGACCCCATTTCGCTGTCGGACTTCCTGGAAGGGGAGTGGGGTATATTGAAATGCCCGATGCACCGACACCCGACTGGAAAGACCTCAAGGACCCGTAGTGGGGCATGAGTGGGATAGCCAGCAATCGCCAGCCGCATCCGGCCAGCGGTAGAGGGAGGGTGGAGCACCCGTGAATGGACACAGCAGATCATCAACGCATTGAGGCAACGGGGAGAATATGACGGATACATTTCCTATCCTAATTATTTTCAATATAGGTGGGGAAGATTTTTGCACGGTGGATGGGGAGAATTTCTGTATGATGTAATCTGGCTTCAGACTGTCCATGACCGGCATGACAGGAATCGGCTTGCCCATGTCCCGTTGGTTGCTGAAATAGAATGGGCGGGCCGAGAAGATGTGTGGTATGACTTTCAGGAACTACTCATCGCCAGAGCAGATGTACGTCTGATGATTTGCAATGAACACCCAGACCCAAGTCTGGTAGAGGTATTACGAACGCACACAGTGCGGGTGGGATGCAATGGAGACCAATACATAGTGGCACAATATCGGACTCGGGAGAATCGATTTATCGTGGAAGCATGGACTGTTCGATTATGAGTGGACTAATTAAAAGCGCCTGTCTGGAAGTTGCTAAAATAAATATGTGGGACATCAAACTTGCTGATGCAAAACCAATTAGTGATTACCAAGAAAAAATCACTAAAATAGGAATGGAAGCACTCGAACACTATAGAGGCCTGGGCGCGAATGAACAGGATATATCGGATGCAATTCATTATATTGCTACGTGGTACGCCTTGCCTCCAATTGGAAATGACACCCGGTGGTTTAGAACAGCGCTATTTACACTGTTGGACTTAGCGTTTCCGAACGTAGATATTGATAATGCAAACGTTAATAAAACTAATGAAGATGATGAAGTAGCAAGATTCGCTAGAAAACTTGTAGTAGGGATACAAGGTGCAAACGGAATATGAATAGGCATGCACAGTTGCTACGCCCGTAAAAGACTAGAATCCGTATTGAAATCCAGAAGGATAAGGTATGTGAAGCGTTATGAGCGTGTACATGATTGCACTGGAGAAACCGAACAAAAAGGTTTGGTCCGCACTCAAAGAGGAATGGCCGGGGCGGCAACATTATATCTTGGATGAACGTATCGCGTTTATTGCGCCTCCCTCATTGCCATTCATCTTAACCGACGATGTGTGTGAAGCATTGGGCATAGACGAGACAGATCAAGTCACGGGCGTGGTATTAGAAGTCCCGAAGACGATTAGCGGTTGGCATGAGAACACCTTTTGGGAGTGGATGGACAAGGTGTCGTCATGAGTGAGCAGGAGAAAGTCGTCAGACTGTCGCAAAGACCCGCTAAACGGAAACGTCGAGGAGGTGGGTCAGGCGGAGATGATATCGAAGGACGCCTGCGTGACGTGGAAGCGTCTATTGTCGCTATTGAAACCCAGCTTCCGCACCTGGCGACAAAAGAAGACCTGCAAAAACTCAAGGTATGGTGGTTGTGTGGTATTCTTGCAGGAATGGTCGCGGCGGCGGGTATAGCTGCATCCATTGCCTCCGTGGCGGTCCGCATTTTCCCGCCGTCCTAGCCTCACAAGACAGCGATAGGAACGAGGTAAAGTAATCATGGCCGATTCTAATTATCTCACCTTCTCTCAGCGCAACAATCTCGTACCATTACCGGAACCGATAAAGTTAGGGGAACTCTCAGATGGTTTGAGACGTGACATTTGGAATGAGAGCGATAAGTTTCTCCAAGCAGTCAGTTACCGGAATGCCACTACGGCAGAAAGGTTACTACTACCTGACGTAGAAGAGTTGATGGTGTATGTTTTGGGCCATATTTGGGAAAAGCCAGAAGATGAGATTAGAGCAGTACCTAAGAAGTCAGTTTTTGTCGCAGTCAGGGAGCATTTCAGGGCAATGGTCTTCAGAGGTGATTTTAACATTGTCTTTGATCTTCTTGAGATGATACTTAACGAAGGTAGCCGCTTATCAAGCGGTCATTTTAATCATTTCGCGGATAATATCAAAAAAGTTTTTGAACGTCACAGGGCGGCATATCGACTTGTTTTCATAAAAGAGCATCGCTGCTATCAGTTCTTTCCTCAAAGCAGTGAGGAAGAAGGACAGGCCATCCAACAAGCGGTTGAGACGGTCCAGGATGGTGGTATGCAAGGGGCAGCCGTACACCTGCGTGAGGCGGCGAAAGCAATCAATAGGGGAGATGAAAAAGGTTTTGCAGATGCTGTCAGGGAAAGCATTCATGCCGTTGAATCTGTTGCCAGTAGGATTGATCCGAAGGCTAGAAACAACCTGAGTCCTGCACTGAACTCCCTCAAAAAAGCCGGTGTTATCAAGCACGAGGCCCTCAAGAGTGCGTTCGATAAACTCTACGGTTATACCAGCGATGAGAAGGGAGTTCGTCATTCATTGGCGTTTGATAAGAACGCCCCCAATGTCAGTGAGGACGAAGCCCTGTTTATGCTTGGCGCGTGTGCGTCTTTTGCGGCCTACCTCGTACGGAAACACCGGCAAATCTCACCGGCGACGCACGATGAGAAGGGAAAATGAAGAAAAAATCCCACTCAAACGACAGTTCTTTTATGGAGACTGTAAGACCGTCTTAGAAAAGGGTGAGATTTTCCCTGAGAGCGGCGACACTGCATCGTAAATCGCGCTAGGCCGGTACAATCAGCGCTTTGATCGTCTCCTGCTGCTCCACGGCTTCGAGGGCTTGCTGGCTCTCCTCGATCGCGAAACGGTGGGTGATGGCCTCGGCCATAGGAAAGTCGGTGTGATGCGCCTGGGCAACCCGGATGGCCTCGTAGTAATGCTGCGGCTGAGTTAAGGCCGAGCCAATGATGCTGAGGTTGCGATTATTGATATACCGTGGGTTAATGGGAATCTCTCCATGTCCTGACCAGAGGCCGACAATCACATAGCGCCCGTTTGGGGCGGCGAGTTTCACACCCTCGGCAAAAGCCGAATACGCTCCGGCCGCCTCAATCACCACATCCGCCCCCCGGCCGTCGGTCAGCTCATAGACTTGGGCGATCCGGTCCTTTTCATCAGACTGGGTCTCAAAATTAATCGTTGTCCGAGCACCCAGCCGGCGGGCCATCGCCAGGCGATGGTCTGGTGCACCGATGGTGATGACCGTCTTTGCGCCGGCCAGATGACTGAGCAGGGTGGCGGCCAAGCCAACCGGCCCGCAGCCCTGGACCACGACGGTCTGATTGGGAGCAAGGCCACCCAAACGCTCGAATGCCTGAATCATCGTCGGCATGGCACAGCCAAACGCAATCACCGGCTCAGACGGAGTGTCGTCCGGGATTTTGTAGAAACACATGCCGGAGGGAAGCCAGGCGTAGTCCGTATATGTATTCCAGGTAGGCTCATCGGCCCCACTGAAGAGCACCAGGTTTTCACACAGCGAAAAGTCTTTGGCTATCGTGCAGTAATAGCAGTGATGGCAGGGCCGGATGGGCCCCCAGTAAACACGATCACCTACGCTGAGTGGAAGACCGGCATGATCCGTGCTGACGCCTTCGCCCAACTCTTCGACCAGGCCGACGCCCTCGTGACCCAGGACAACCGGCAGGGGCGGAGCGGCATGCCCACGCCATAGATGCACATCCGTCCCGCACACGCCGCCCATCTGCATCCGCAACAGCACGCCGCCCGGCTCCGGGGCCGGAAATTCGCGTTCCCAGACTTCTATGGGCTGATCCACCCCAACAATCATGGCTTGCTTGCCGAGTCGCTGTGTCATTAGTCTGACCCTCCTGTGTGTGAGGCCGGTACGCGTGTGGAAATGGCGGACCGCGTACCTAGCCTTTTGGTTGTGTCATATCCGCCGGTCGGACCCAGGCGTCAAACTCTTCTGGGGTGAGATGCCCGAGCGACAGGGCAGCCTCGCGCAGGCTGGTGCCATCTTTATGCGCCTTTTTGGCAATTTCCGCGGCTTTCTCATAGCCGATATGCGGGTTAAGGGCGGTGACGATCATGAGGGAATCCCGCAGATGTTCTTCAATCCGCGGGGTGTTGGGTTCGATGCCGACCGCGCAGTGGTCATTGAACGCTCCACACGCATCCGCAATCAGTTGTACGGATTCGAGCAGATTATGCACCATGACGGGTTTGAATACGTTGAGCTGGAAGTTGCCCTGGGAGCCCCCAAAGGCCACCGCAGCATCATTGCCGAACACCTGCACGGCCACCATGGTCATGGCTTCGGACTGGGTCGGATTGACCTTGCCCGGCATAATCGATGACCCCGGCTCATTCTCCGGGATGAGAATTTCCCCAATCCCGGCGCGCGGTCCGGACGCCAGCCAGCGCACATCGTTAGCGATCTTCATCAAGGCACCGGCCAAGGTGCGCAGGGACGCACTGGCGGTGACCATGGCATCGTGGGCGGACAGCGACGCGAATTTATTGGGTGCGGAGACAAACGGCCGGCCCGTCTCCTCGGCCATCTTTGCCGCGGCCAGGTCGCCGAACTGCGGGTGAGCGTTGAGGCCGGTTCCCACCGCAGTCCCGCCAATCGCCAACTCGTATAAGCCCGGAATCGTGCGGCGGATATCGGCCAGTGCGGCGTCGAGTTGGGCCACCCAACCGCTGATCTCCTGGCCCAAGGTGATCGGGGTGGCGTCCTGAAGGTGGGTCCGACCGACTTTGACGACGTCCCGAAACTGTTCGGCTTTTGCGTGAAGCGTATCGCGCAGTTGGGTGACCGCCGGGAGCAGGACGTCTTCCAGCTGTTCGACCGCGGCAATATGCATGGCCGTGGGAAAGGTGTCGTTGGAGCTCTGGCCCCGATTGACGTGGTCGTTGGGATGAACGGGCTGCTTGGAACCCATCTCGCCGCCGGCCAACTCAATCGCTCGATTGGAGATCACCTCGTTCGAGTTCATATTCGTCTGGGTACCCGAGCCGGTCTGAAACACGACCAAGGGAAAGTGATCGTCGAGCTTACCGGAAATCACCTCGTCCGCAGCCTGGACAATCAGATCAACCTTCTCCTGGGGGAGCTGGCCGAGTTCACCGTTGGCCAGGGCCGCCCCCTTCTTGAGCACCCCGAGCGCCCGGATAATGGCCCGCGTAAAGCGAAACCGCTCCACGCCAATCGGGAAGTTGTTGCGCGAGCGTTCGGTCTGGGCACCCCAATAGCGGTCGGCGGCCACCTCAATAGCTCCCATGCTATCCGTCTCTGTTCGGGTATGTAGCGTATCACTCATCGGACTCCTCCTGTCTGAAAGAGGAAACGTGTCCAGCATTTCATGTGTATTGGAGGACACGTTCCTTCTTTTGTTCAATCTCATCGCACGGGCTGTGCGTTGCAGGCAAGCTCCTTACCACGCCTGGAATTTCCCGCCAAGATGGTTCCCGCTCCGCCGCCCGACCTAGACAGGTGGGGCGGACTTTGGCAGATTGTCTCGCATTCACCTCATGCGCATCATTGAAGCCCGACAGATCGCCGACACAATTGCCCAGCTGTGTATGGACGCGAATTATCATCTGGGCGCGGACATGCTGGCTGCGTTCGATCGTGCGGTACAGACAGAGCGCTCGCCCGCGGGCCGCGAAGCTCTCACCATGCTCAAAGAGAATGCCCGGATTGCACGGACTGAGCGGCTGCCGTATTGCCAGGATACCGGGTTTGTCATCTGTTTTGCCGATATCGGGCAGGACCTGCATATTACCGGCGGGCTGCTGGAGGACGCTATTAACGAAGGGGTGCGGCGCGGCTACACCCAAGGCTATCTACGGGCCTCCATTGTCGAAGGTCCCTTCCGCCGTAAGAATACGGGCGATAACACGCCGGCTGTGGTCCATGCCCAACTCGTGCCCGGCGACCGGCTCTCTCTCAGGCTGATGGCCAAGGGCGGCGGCTGTGAAAACCGCAGTCAGTTCAAGATGTGTACCCCGGCGGAGGGGCTCGAAGGGGCGAAGGCGTTTATTCTCGACTGTATCCGGAATGCCGGGCCGGATGCCTGCCCGCCGTTGATCGCCGGGGTCGGGATTGGCGGAACGTTCGAGAAAGCGGCCCTCTTATCCAAGCGTGCCTTGTTTCGTGACATCGGCACGCCAAACCCGGACGCGGAACTCTCCGCACTTGAACACGAAATCCTCAACGAGGCCAATACGCTCGGGATCGGGCCACAGGGCTATGGGGGTGATACGACCGCCTTCGCCATCCATATCAATACCTGTCCGTGTCATATCGCCAGCCTGCCGGTGGCGGTGACCATCGAGTGTCACGCTCACCGGCATCAGTCCGCAGTACTGTAGGCGCACTGGAGCAGCGGATGGCGACAGCAGAGACTCGGCTCCTGACTCCTCCGTTGGCTGCTACGGACGTGAAGGGTTTACGGGCTGGCGACCGGGTGCGCTTCTCCGGTGTATTGCTGACCGCCCGCGACGCGGCCCATCAACGCCTGGTGGCCCGCATAGACGCCGGCCAGCCCCTCCCGATTGATCTCCACGGACAGGTCCTATACTACGTAGGGCCGACGCCACCACGGCCAGGTATGGTTATTGGTGCGGCCGGACCCACAACAGGAGGACGCATGGACGCTTACGCCTCCAAGCTGATGGCCCTTGGGCTCAAGGGAATGATCGGGAAAGGTAGCCGCTCTCGTGCCGTACGCGAGGCGATGCGGCAGCATACCTGCGTTTACTTCGGTGCGGTCGGTGGGGCCGGAGCGCTCCTGTCCAAACACATTCGGAGTGCGGAGGTTGTGGCCTACGCGGATTTGGGCACGGAAGCCGTTCGACGTCTGATTGTCGAGGATTTCCCCGGTATCGTCATCAACGATGTGTATGGAAATGATTTGTATGAAGACGGGCGCAGCAAGTACGCACGCCCGGAAGAATCCAAACGGTCAAGCGAGGGATTGTGAGTATGAGTGATCAAGCCGTTGCTGTAAATAGAGGAGGCCCGACTGACAAAACACTCCGCATCGATTCCTGGTGGGTCGAGCCGGTAGTCACGGTCGGGATGCTCTCGACGTTTCTCATCTATACGACTTGGGCGGCCCTGGTGAACGAACATTATTATGTCGCGCCCTATTTGTCTCCGTTTTATTCGCCCTGCCTGAGCACCTCATGCGCGCATGTGACGCTGGGGCTGTTTGACTGGCCGCTGTCGCCGGCCATTCTGATCCTGTGGGCGCCGGCCGGATTCCGCCTGACCTGTTATTACTACCGGAAAGCCTATTACCGCTCGTTCTGGATGTCGCCGCCAGCCTGTGCCGTGCGGGATGGCCATGCCCAATACTCCGGCGAAACGCGCTTTCCCCTCCTGATGCAAAACCTCCACCGTTATTTTTTCTACGCGGCGACGCTGGTCGTGCTCTTTCTGTGGTGGGACGCGCTGCTGGCCTTCCGCTTTCCGACTGCGGACGGCGGAAGCGAATTCGGCATGGGGCTCGGGACGCTGGTGCTGATTGCCAACGCCGCGTTTCTGTCTCTCTACTCATTTTCATGCCATTCCTGCCGGCATCTGTGTGGCGGCGGCCTCGACGTGCTGTCGCAGTCTCCCCTACGGCTCAAGCTGTGGCGTCAGGTCAGCCGCCTCAATGAAAACCATATGCTCTTTGCCTGGATCAGTCTGGTTGGGGTGATGCTGACGGATGTATATGTCCGCTTTATATCAATGGGCTATATTTCAGACGTGAGGTTCTTCTAAGATGGCAAACGATAAGTATGAGACTCACGAATACGACGTGATCGTGATTGGTGCGGGTGGCGCGGGACTCCGTGCGGCCATCGAAGCCTCCGCGGCCGGCGTCAAAACCGCCCTCATCTGTAAATCCCTGCTCGGGAAGGCGCACACGGTCATGGCCGAGGGCGGGATCGCCGCAGCCCTGCGCAACGTCTACCAGGAGGATAACTGGAAGGTCCACTTCCGGGACACCATGCGCGGCGGCAAAATGCTCAACAACTGGCGCATGGCCCAGCTCCATGCCCAGGAAGCGCCGGACCGGGTACTGGAACTCGAAGAGTGGGGAGCGCTTTTTGATCGGACCCCAGACGGGCGTATTCTGCAGCGTGATTTTGGCGGGCACCGCTATGCGCGTCTCGCCCATGTGGGCGACCGCACGGGTCTGGAGATGATACGTACGCTTCAGCAGCACGCCGTCCATAAAGGCATTGATGTCTATATGGAGTGTAATATCCAACGCCTGCTCAAAGACGGAGACCGTGTGTGCGGGGCGTTCGGCTACTGGCGTGAGAGCGGCAAGTTTGTCACCTTCAAATCCAAAGCGACTGTGATGGCCACCGGCGGGGTGGGGAAAGCCTGGAAGTTTACCTCAAACTCGTGGGAATACACCGGTGACGGGACCACCCTGGCGGCCAATGTCGGTGCCGACCTGATCGATATGGAGATGATCCAGTTTCATCCCACCGGCATGGTCTGGCCTAACAGTGTACGCGGTATCCTGGTCACCGAAGGGGTGCGGGGTGACGGCGGCACCCTTCGGAATTCCGAGGGCAAGCGCTTCATGTTCAACTATATTACCGACTACTTCAGGGCAGAAACGGCCGAGACCGAAGAAGAGGCCGACGCCTGGTATGAGGACAAAACGAATAACCGCCGCACGCCGGACCTGCTGCCGCGCGACGAGGTGGCGCGCGCCATTAATGCCGAGGTCAAGGCCGGCCGGGGTAGCCCGCACGGCGGGGTCTTTCTGGATATCGCCTCACGCCGTAGCGCTGAATATATTGCGCGGCGTCTGCCCTCCATGCACCACCAGTTCAAAGAGCTGGCCGACGTGGACATTACGAAAGAGCCCATGGAGGTCGGCCCGACTTGTCACTACATTATGGGGGGCGTTCGAGTTGAAGCCGACACCGCGGCCACAACCGTGCCGGGGCTGTACGCCGCGGGCGAAGTGGCGGCCGGCCTGCATGGCGCCAACCGCTTAGGCGGGAATTCGCTGTCCGACCTGCTCGTTTTTGGCCGCCGCGCCGGGCAGTATGCGGCCCAATACGCGCAAAACCTTGAGGGTCATCCCAGCCCGGACGACGACCAGATCGAACAATATGCCCAAGAGCTGCTTGCTCCGTTCAACAATGACGGAGGCGAGAATCCGTATAGCGTTCACATGGCCCTGCAGGATTGCATGCAGAATCTGGTCGGCATCATCCGCACCGAGAGCGAGCTCAAAAAGGCGCAAACCGAAATCGCCAGTTTGAAAGAGCGGCTGGCCAAGGTGACGGTCGAGGGGCACCGCCAGTATAATCCGGGTTGGAATCTGGCGCTCGATTTGGAGTCGCTGCTAACGACCGCTGAAGCTACTACCATGGGAGCGCTGGAGCGCAAAGAGAGCCGGGGCGGTCATACCAGAGAAGATCATCCCGGACCCGACCCGGACAAATACGGCAAGATCAATCTTGTGCTGCGTCGCACGGACGGAGAGTTCAGCCTGTCCGAAGAGCCCTTGCCTGAGATGCCCGAGGATCTCAAGGAATTATTTGAGGAGAGCAAATAATGGCTAGTGAATTTACCATGCGCGTTTGGCGCGGTGACATCTCAGGGGGTGAGTTCAAGGATTATCGTGTCGAGGCGCAGGAAGGGATGGTCGTCCTGGACGTGATACACACCATCCAGGCGACGCAGGCACCCGACCTGGCGGTCCGCTGGAACTGTAAAGCCGGTAAGTGCGGCTCGTGCAGTGCCGAGATCAACGGCAAACCCCGGCTGATGTGCATGACGCGGATGAATCTCTTCGAGTCGGGTGACACCATTACGATCTCGCCGATCAAGACCTTTCCGCTGCTGCGCGACCTGGTGACCGACGTGTCTTTCAACTATGAGAAGGCCAAAAAGATTCCCGCTCTCAAGCTGAAAGCCAAAGAAGCGGACGGCACGCGGCGGATGTATCAGGACGATGTGGACCGAGTGCAGGAGTTCCACAAATGCATTGAATGCTTCTTGTGCCAGGACGTGTGTCACGTCATCCGCGATCACGAGGACAATAAGCCCGACTTTGCCGGGCCGCGTTCGTTCGTGCGCATGGCCTCCCTGGAAATGCACCCGCTTGACGAGGAAGACCGCCGCGAACTCCTGAAGGTCGATGCCGGTCTGGGATATTGCAACATCACCAAGTGCTGCACCGAAGTCTGTCCCGAGGGTATCCACATCACCGACAACGCGATCATTCCCCTCAAGGAACGAGTTGTGGACGCCTACTACGATCCGGTCGTGTGGCTGATGAACAAGCTGACGGGCAAGTAAGGCCGGGTTGGCAATCGAGAGTCCCTCTCCCTTGAGGGAGAGGGCTTGGGTGAAACCGTTATACGGGCAACTTCGTCATCACCTGCAAGGTTTCGTCTTCGACACATTCTTCAATCGCCGGTACCCATTTCTGGAACGCAGGGTCCTGGGAGGCGATTTCCAGGGTGGTCTGGACCGAGTTGGCATCCGGGACTTCCCACACGTCAACTACGGTGTTCAAACGGCCGATGACGTTGAAATAACTCCCGTGGAGCTTCCAGCCGCCGTGTTGCTCCAAAAGCGGCGCCAGCGAGCCGAGCATTTCGGTGAATTTCTGGACCTTGCCCGCCCGAAGTTTGATGTGTGCAAATACGTACGCCATACTGCCTCCTTTGGTTAGGGGTTAATTGGTTAGGGGTTAATTGGTTAGGGGTTAATAATACCTGTACTAGTGCAATCTGCCCTGACTCATCCGGCCGCCTCCTGCGACCTCCCCAATCGAGCTAATTGCGGTCCACCCACTCTTTGCCGGTCTGAAGGGCATATCCGTCGGCTTCTTCTTCGCTGGCAAAGGTTTGCTCAGTTCCCCGGAGCGGATAAAATTCATCGACCACCCCATCGATGAGCCGAAAGACCCGGGCCACCGGTTTCCATGCCCCGCTATCGAGTTGTTTCGAGCGCGGCTCAATGTAAAAGCCCTCATACTCTTCGGTATCCTGCATATTGTAACCTCCTTCTCCTCCCGCCTTCAGGCAATTCCCAACAGCCCTTGAAGCCTGGCCTTCTGAAAGCCGATAACGACTGCATCATCGCCAGTAATCACCGGTAAAGAGACCCGGCCTGAATCACCGGTAAAGAGACCCGGCCTGAATCACCGGTAAAGAGACCCGGCCTGGGAGTTGCCGGAGACGCTCCTGGGCCGCCACGTCAGTACTGACATCAGAGGCGGTGAATGCTATTCCTGCCTGCGAAAGAAACTCCTTCGCCAGTGCGCATGGGCCTCAGGTGGGAGTGGAATAGACGACAACCTGTTTTTTCATACTGTGTTTGTATCGCTTCGGCGCGGGTTCGGTCAATGTTTTGTATATTATGAAGAGTCGTGCGCATGCTGGGGTACACGTGATCTATGCTCATTCGGACCGAAAAAGAGAACGACCGAGCGGTAGTTTATCAAATCAATGCCGCAGCCTTTGAGACGCGTGCTGAGGCCGAGCTTGTTGAAGCGCTGCGCGCGTGCGTCCAACCGCTCATTTCGCTGGTTGCCGAGGTAGACTCGGCAGTTGTCGGCCACATCTTGTTCTCGCCGGTCTCTGTGTCGGCAGACTCCAGACTCAGGATGATGGGGTTGGCCCCGATGGCAGTAGTACCTGCGCATCAACGTCAGGGCATAGGTTCGGCTCTTGTTCGGGCAGGCCTTGAACGATGCAGAGCGATGGCATGCTGTGCAGTCGTTGTTCTCGGTCACCCGGAGTATTATCCACGCTTTGGTTTCTCACCGGCCTCTCGATTCGGGCTCCGTTGTGAATACAATGTTCCTGACGAGGTGTTTATGGCAATGGAGCTGGAACCCGGAATCTTCGAACGGTGTATTCACAATGGCCAGCGCTGCGTGGTGAAATACCATGCCGCGTTCAGAAATGTATGACGCGTCGGGTGCATAATGCGCGCATGAAGCGCTCGTGAACGGCGCCGCGAAGAAGGCTAACATCCCCGTGGCCTGATGACCCTTCCTCACGTATTATTCCCATCGATGAATTGTCATGCCATTATCTGCGCCGTCTTTGTTGTGGGTCTTATCTTTTCCGCCAACCCGGTACACGCGGACCCGACTCGGCAAGACAACCAACATCCCCATACGACTTCCGGTGCGACAGCCATGCAGTCTTCCGCGCCAGAGACCTGGCACGAAGCCCAACTCGTGCGCAATATCCGACAACTGACCTTCGCAGGCAGGCGCGCCGGCGAGGGCTATTTCAGCCCGGATGGCGCGCGGCTCATCTTTCAGAGTGAACGTCAGCCCGACAATCCATTTTTTCAGATTTATGTCATGAATCGCCTCACCGGGCAGACCCACCGAGTCTCGCCCGGCATCGGCAAGACGACCTGCGCCTGGTTCCACCCCTCACAAGACACAGTCCTGTTTGCCTCAACGCATGAAGACCCGGATGCTGAAAAGAAGCAGCAGGCAGAGCTGGAAGAACGCCGTGCGGGCACACAGCGGCGTTACGAGTGGGATTTCGACGAGCAGTACGACCTTTTTGAAGTACCGCTCAATGGGGGCGAGCTGCGAAAGCTGACTGCCGCCAAGGGCTACGATGCCGAGGCTTCCTGGTCTCCGAACGGCGAGTTTATCGCCTTTGCCTCGAATCGCCACGCCTATGTGACAACCCTGTCAGCCGAGGAGAAAGAGCGCTTTCAGCAAGACCCGTCATCACAGATGGACATCTACATCATGCGGGCGGATGGGTCAGACGTGCGTCGGCTGACGACCTCGCTGGGCTATGATGGCGGGCCGTTTTTCAGTCCGGATGGCAAACGTTTGGTCTGGCGCCGATTTTCCCCCGATGGTGTCCAAGCCGAAGTCTGGACCATGCGTATCGATGGCACGGATCAAAAGCAGGTCACGAAGCTAGGCGCTATGTCCTGGGCGCCGTATTATCATCCGTCCGGTGACTATCTGATCTTTACGACCAACCGTCACGGTTTTGGGAATTTTGAGCTGTATATCGTGGACAGGGACGGGCGCTCCGATCCGGTGCGGGTCACCTATACCCCCGGCTTTGACGGCTTGCCGGTGTTTGCTCCGGACGGAAAGCACCTGTCGTGGACCAGTAGCCGGACTGCGGATAAAAAGGCGCAACTCTTTTTTGCCGACTGGGATGATGCCGCGGCCCGCTGTCTGTTGGGACTCGACTCCACTGATGCGGCACCCCTCCGAATGCACGAGGTGCGAACGTGCGAGTTGCGCCGGACCGTTGCCGACCTCGCCTCCGAGCACATGGCCGGTCGCCTCACGGGAACGGACGGTGAAAGGCTGGCAACGGAGTATGTCGCTGCGATGCTGGAAAAAAACGGTCTCGAACCAGCCGGTGACAACGGCACGTTTTTTCAGTCTTTTGAGTTCACTGCCGGCGTATCCCTTGGTCCGAAGAATGTGTTGAAACAACAGCCCGAGTCGGTGTCAGATCAGGGACGGGCGTATGCCGTTGATACGGACTGGCGTCCGTTGACCTTCTCGCAGGTAGGCGATTTTACGCCTGCCGGTGTGGTCTTTGCCGGCTATGGCATCGTCGCTCCGGCTGTCGACGAGCACCCGGAATATGACTCCTATGCCCATCTGGAGGTGCAAGACCAATGGGTTTTAGTATTGCGCTATCTGCCCGGAGACATAGATGCCTCCTATCGACAACATCTCAACCGCTACGCCAGCCTGCGCTATAAAGCCATGGTTGCCCGCGACCGGGGGGCGCGTGGGCTGATCGTTGCGAGCGGGCCGAATACCGCAGTCAAGGAGCAATTGGTCCCGCTCGTCTTTGACGCCTCACTGGCGGGCAGCAGCATCGGTACCCTGTCCGTGACCGATGCGCTGGCCGAGGAATGGCTCCGGCAGGCGGGCCGGTCGCTGCAAGAACTCCAGGAGACCTTAGATACCGGACAGCTCATATCCGGCTTCGGCCTCGGCGGTCTGAAGCTCGGAGCGACGATCGATATTCGGCAGGAGAAACACCAGGGTCGCAACGTCCTGGCGCGGTTACGCGCCGCAGAGAGGACGGCGGACGCTGGTATCGTCGTGGTTGGGGCGCATATCGATCATCTGGGCACGGGTCTGGGGCGTGGGTCACTGGCCCGCGAGGATGAAAAGGGTCATATCCATTTTGGAGCCGACGACAATGCTTCCGGCGTGGCGGCCGTCCTGGGTATTGCCCAGACGCTTGCCGCGCAACAAGCCACAGACGAGGTGGCTCTGAAACGCGATATCCTGTTTGCCTTGTGGTCCGGCGAAGAGCTGGGTCTCCTGGGGTCAAACCACTTCGCCAGGACATTCGGCCAGACAGAGCAGCAGACGCTCTCCTCCGACATTGCTGCCTATCTCAACCTGGACATGGTCGGCCGACTGGATACCGCCCTAGTGCTGCAAGGCGTTGGCTCAAGTTCAGTCTGGCCCGAGGAAATTGAACAACACAACGCGCCCATCGGTCTGCCCATCACGCTCCAAAACGACAGCTATCTGCCCACCGATGCGACCTCGTTCTATCTCAAGGGCGTTCCCGTTCTGAACGCGTTTACTGGCGGACATGCGGAATACCACTCGCCGCGTGATACCGTAGAAAAGCTCAACTATGCCGGGCTCACACAAATTACCCGGTTGATGACCGGTTTGACGCGCTCGTTGGCGAGCCGCCCAACGGCACCGGACTATATCCGAATCGAAAAGCCCCGCCACCTCGGCAGCCGTGGCCGTCTGCGGGCCTATCTAGGCACGATCCCCGATTATGCCCAGGGCAATATCACCGGGGTCAAGCTCTCCGGGGTGGCGACCGGCGGCCCGGCCGACCGGGCCGGGGTGCGGGCCGGGGATGTGGTACGTGAGCTGGCAGGCAAGGCGATTGAGAATATCTATGACTACACTTTTGTCCTCGGAAGTCTCAAAGTTGAGGAGCCGGTCGATATGACGGTCATGCGTAACGGGCAGCGGGTTGAACTGACGATTACACCCGCGTCACGGGAATGAGTCTCGAACGAAAAACTTCTGTAGTATGTCTTGCTTACAGCGTATTCTGCTGGCCACCTGTGTGCTGCATCTCTTGGGTGTTTCCGCGATAGCGGCGCCTCCCCTGGCGTGGACTGCCCTTGGGCCGGGTGGTCAGGTGATCCTACGTGTGGTGTCAACCTCGACGGCCTGTCCGGTGGTACAAGTAAACGCCGAGCGCTTCCCATTACGCATACGTGCGCAGCCATCCCGACCGGACTTTCCGGTCCTGGTCTGTGAGGCTGCGTTGCCGCCCGATGCTGTCAGCGTCACGTTGAACGACCGCCGGCTACCTCTCTTGTCGCGGGCTCCAGAAAAGATCGTCGTCTTGGGCGACACCGGATGTCGGATGAAAAACACCCTGGTCCAGGCGTGTCACGATCCGCATGCCTGGCCCTTTGCGCGTATCGCCCAGAGTGCCGCGGCCTGGCAGCCCGACCTAGTGCTCCACGTGGGGGATTACTTTTACCGCGATTCGCCCTGTCCGACGGGCAACCCTGCTTGTGTCGGCAATCCATGGGGCGATACTTGGGCGGCCGCCCATGCCGACTTCTTCGCGCCGGCTGAACCCTTACTCAGCACGGCACCGTGGGTATTTGTCCGGGGCAATCATGAGGCGTGTCAGCGGACGGGCAATGCCTGGTTTCGCCTGCTTGACCCCCGGCCTTTACCAACGGAATGTACTGATGAGACTGAGCCCTACAGCGTGCCCATAGGCGAGCGCACGCTGTTCGTGCTGGATACCACGACCGCGCATGACCTGCGGGCCGTGCCTGAGACGGTCGCCCATTTCGCTGCTCAGTTGGCGGCATTGGCCGAACACCGCCCGGCCTGGCTGCTGTCTCACAAGCCGTTCTGGGCCTTTGGTGAACGGGGACAGGCGCAGGGCAGAGACGTGCTCTTCCGAACAAACCCGACCCTTCAGGCCGCAGTTCGGCAGCAATGGCCCGACGGCGTCGAATTGGTCCTGTCGGGTCATCTCCACACGACCGAGTTCCTGGCCTTTACGCAGGGAAAGCCGCATCAGTTCGTGGTTGGGAATGGCGGAGCGTTACTCGACCCTCCCCTTGCCACCGAACTGGTCGGACTCGACATAGCCGACCGAACGGTCTCCCACGCAGAAACGCTGACCGGCTTTGGCTATGTGACTCTGGAGCGGGGAAAGGCGGGTTGGACCGTTACTCCACGCGACGTAGCAGGGCGGCCCCAGCCGTGCCACTTCAGGAGTCCCGAGATGGGTTGTGTGCAGCAGGACTGAGCAGGTCGCCCACGTCTTTCACCACGATGTCGGCCCCATTTTCTTTGAGCAGGTCGCCGTGTCCGCGGCGATCAACGCCAATCACCAGACCAAAATTCCCGGCGCGACCCGACTGCACGCCTGAGATGGCGTCCTCAATCACCACGGCCCGAGCCGGCAAAACGTTCAGTTTCTCTGCCGCTGCCAGAAACATATCGGGGGCGGGTTTGCCGGCCAACTGTTCCTGGGCGGCGACATCTCTATCAACCCGGAGATCAAAGAGGTGTGTAATTCCGGCTGATCTGAGTACGAGTGTGCAGTTCGCGCTGGGGGTGACGACCGCGGTTTTCAGTCCTATCTGCCGGACATGGGTGGCAAAGGCCATGCTGCCAGGGAAGGCCTCCACGCCGTCTGAGGCAATGACCTGATTCACCAGGGTGTCTTTTTGGGTGCCTAAGCCGTGAACAGTCTCCCAATCGGGAGGCGCATCCGGGCTTCCGTCTGGCAACTCGATATGGCGGGATTCGAGAAAGCTTCGCACGCCGTCGTCCAGGGCTTTCCCGTCCACGTGTAAATTGTAATCAGTCTGAATGTCAAAAGGCTGGAAGGACAGATTGTGTATTTCTGCGTACTGGCGCAGAAAGCGGTCAAACATTTGTTTCCAGCAGGCGGCATGAATTTTTGCCGTAGCCGTCAGCACGCCGTCCAGATCAAACAGCACGGCGTCAAAGCGTTCAGAAGTAATAAGATTAGAATCACTCATGCGGATATGCTTCTGTTCTCCTTTATTCGGTCTTACTCCTAATGCTTTACCCTAACATAATTTCTGATGAAATGATTCCGGGGGGTGTCAATTGGAGAGCGGCTGGAGTCCCAGAGCCGTCGGACCGACGACGGCATCCGTATTCTGTCTACTGCTAAATTTTGTAATAATCCTGGGAGGGATTACCTGTTCTGATACCGGGCTGGGTCAATATGCAGGAAAACACGTGGGACTCTGAAAGGTGAGATCCAACCGCTCTTGTGGCAAGACGAAGCATGGTACAGCCATACGAACAAGGGGTTCTCTTCCCGGAAGAGATGGGCTCTCAGGCAGATCAGGCGGCTCCGTCTGAGGCCCTGCCCGTGTGTGAAACGCCTGAGTATACACTGGTGACGGAACCCGCCCAGCTTGAGCGTGCGCTGCCCGGCCTGCAGGCCGCACCTACCTTATCCTGCGATACCGAAACAACCGGGCTCGACTTTCGGAAAGACGCGCTACGGCTCATCCAGATCGCGACACCGGACCACGCCTATCTGTTTGATGTACGCCATATCCCCATCGAAGCGCTCTTCCCCCTGTTCAGTACGCCGCGCCGCTGGCTGTTCCACAATGCCAAGTTTGATCTAAAATTTCTTGTGTCCGCGGGCTGTCCCTGGCCCGCTAGCGTTTTTGACACCATGTTAGCCAGCCAAGTACTCAAAGCCGGGCTGCGCGTCCGCCACAGTCTCGAAGAGGTAGTGGAACAGGAATTGGGTCGGGCTCTCCCCAAACATCTGCAAACCGCCGACTGGTCGGGAGAACTCAGTCCTGCCCAGTGTGAATATGCCGCCCGTGATGTGGGTGTGCTGTGGTCGCTGTACGACCGGTTGCGGCCGGCCCTGGCCGAGGCTGGCCTGGAACGGGCGGCGGAGATTGAGTTTCGCTGCGTCAAGGCGCTGGCCTGGCTGGAACTCGCCGGCATCGCCTTTGACGCTCAAGGATGGCTGGCGCGGACGCTGGAAGATGAGGCCCAACTCGAATCGCTCAGCCATCAACTGCATACCTACGCCCGGGATGTCGGCATGAGCATCAACTGGGCGTCATCGCAGCAAATCAAGGCCCTGTTCCAGACCCTCGGCATCGAGCTGCCCAATGCCCGCTCTGCCACGCTGAAGAAAATCGACCATCCCATTGCCGAGTTGCTGGTCAGCCATAAAGAGGTCGCCAAACGGGTCAGTACCTATGGCCGGAGTGTGATCGACTCGTTTTTCGATACAGACTCGGGCCGGGTGTATCCGGTGTATTTTCAGAACGGGACGGCCACCGGTCGTATGAGTTGCGGCGGTCCGAACATCCAACAAATCCCGAAGGCGCGCGCCTTTCGCACCTGCTTTTGCGCCGCACCGGAAAGAGCTCTGATTAAGGCCGACTATTCACAGGTCGAGCTGCGGATTGCCGCAGCCCTGGCCAACGACTCGACCATGCTGCAAGCCTTTCGAGAGGAAACCGACCTGCACGCCCTGACCGCCTCGCGCATCCTGCACATCCCGCTCAATCAGGTCGAACCGCACCACCGCCAGCTCGCTAAAAGCGTCAATTTCGGCCTGCTGTACGGCATGGGGGTGAACGGCCTGAAACAGGATGCGGAAGCAAAGTACGGTGTCCGCATGTCCGACCAAGAGGCGGCCCAATACCACCGCGCGTTCTTTCTCACTTATCAGGGCGTCGCCCGTTGGCATCAGCAGGCCAAACAACAGGCCGAGCAGGTAAGGAATCGGCAGGGCGGCCTCGAAACCCGCACCCTCACCGGCCGCCGTTTTTTGGGGGTGCGGCACTTTAACGTGCTCCTCAATATCCCAGTACAAGGCACGGGTGGAGACGGTCTCAAGCTGGCTCTGGCGCGCTTGTTTGAACACCGCGACCAAGTACCGAGGGCGACGCCCGTGGCCTGCGTACACGACGAAATCCTGGTCGAAGCACCGCTGGCCGACGCACAAGCCGCCCAGGCGTGGCTGACCAGCCATATGGTTGAAGCCATGCGAGAGATCGTCGCGGATCAGGTCCCGATTGCCGTCGAAGCAGTGATCGGCAAAAACTGGGCCGGTACGCCGCTGGGCGATTAGCAGCGGACAGTCCACGAGAGGGGGACCGGTATTGTCGGAGCAAGGTGGGCTGCGCTACAAGTACAGGCGCGAGGGCAGGGGTCAGACGAAAATCTTGGAGTGCCCTCGTTGAGTGCATGCCAAGAGAACACATAACCGATACTCAACTCCTTCCCAGAGGACGCTGGAGCAGAAAAAAATTTCTTGAGGCCCTGGCAGAGACATTCTCCATCCACAGAGAGCCGCTCAAGGTAGAGCGGCGGACCCAGTACGACACGGCTGACTGGCAACTCAGCTTGTACCGTCTGACCCTCTGTGTGAGCGCGAAAACGCTCGCTCTCCGGTCATATGATGCCGTCTTCCCGCTTGAAGAGCTGGGGTGTCCCACCCTTCCCGCTGCGGCAACGGATTTGCCGCGGGGCCGTTTGCGAGAGCGCCTGGTGACGCTGATTGATGATCTCCCGCTCACCCGGCTCTTCAGCCTGCACTCCCGTACTCTGCCGATACGGATACTCGACCAGCGCCAGAAGACAACGGTCCGTCTGATTATTGAAGAGCACGCTGTGGCGAAAAAAAATCAAGGGCTACCCCTCCGGCCGCGTATCTGGGTCCAACCGCTCAGAGGCTATCAGAGAGAGGCCCAACGATTAGTGCTGTGGTGCAAGGAACAGGACCTCATACCGGCGACCAGCAGTGTCAACCAGGAAGTGTTGGCGACAGCAGGGCGCTCCCCGGGTAAATATTCGGTCAAACGCCCCTTGCCGTTACCGCCGGAGGTCTCGGTTGAGCGGGCGGTGCGCCGCCTCTTACGCTTACTCCTGGCCATGGTGCGCTACAACGAGCGGGGCCTGCGTCAGGGAGATGACCCACTCTATTTGCACGACTTTCGGGTTGCCGTCAGACGGGCGCGCTCCCTGCTTGGACAGACGCGTGAAGTTTTTCCTCCCAAAGCCACACAGAGATTTCGTAAAGCTCTGGCCCAGCTCGGCCGCTCAACCGGGAGTGCGCGGGACCTGGATGCCTTTCTCCTGGTGCAGGACGACTACCGTCAGCGGATTCCGGCTGACCACCGGTCCGCTCTCCACCCTTTTTTCGTTTTTCTCCAGCAGGAACGCAGAGAACACTACCGGACCCTGGTGAAGACATTTGAGACCAAGCGGTATCGGGCCGTGATGCGGGAGTGGGAGGCGTTTGCGAGTCAGCCTGGGGAAGATGCTCCGCATACCCCGACCGTGGAAGCCTTCGTTCTCGAACGTGTGGCCGAGAAATATCGGGCGCTCGCCTTAATAGAGCCGCACAGCCTGCAACACGCCGGCAGCGAGCGGCTCCATGAGTTGAGAATCGAATGCAAAAAACTTCGCTATCTGCTGGATTTTTTTATTACCGCCTTGCCCGAACTCCCTGTCCGAGACGTGCTTAAGCACCTGAAGCGTGTCCAGCGGACCTTGGGCCGGATACAGGACATCAGCGTCCAGAGCGTCCTGATCCAACAGTTCGGTACGACCAGCGGAGGTTTTGCCTTTCACGAAAATGGCACACGCCCCGCCCTGGGAATCCTGCTTACTTCGCTGACTTCGGAGCGGCAGGAGTTGCAACAGCGGGGTGTGGAAGAGTTTCGGACGTTGATTGCGGCGATTGATCCAATGATTCCGCCCTTGAACGGTTCTGGTCGGGTTGAGATTGCCGGTCCGCAAGACCATCAGGATCAGCAAGAGCGGGCAGAGGGCCTGGGTGAGACTGATTGAGTCGCGCTTCCATTGCTGTCCACAACTGTTCATACGCCCGGGACGCCCGGGAATGCGGAACGGAGACGAGAACCGGCTCCCGGTGGATGCCCATGTTTTCGACGTCGACCAGATACGGGATGGCTTGCGGCAGGGCTTCGGGGTGGGAAGCGGTCAGCTCCTGCATGACGGACTGATGCAACTTTTTTTGCCGCTCCACCATGGAGAAAAACGTGCGGAGTTTGTGGGGGTTGTAGCCGTGTTTGGTGTAAAACGTCCGGAGCTGCTGATACGCATGGACCGACAGCGGCGAGGGAACGACGGGAATCAGGACGTAATCTGCGGCATGGAAAACGTTTTGCGCCATCAGGCTCACCCCGGACGGACAGTCGAGGATCACATACTGGTATTCGTCCCGAAGCGCTGCCAGGCTGCGGTGCAGGCAGCGTGCCGGGTGTTTGGCTTGCTGAAACACCTCCGTCAGGTGGCGGTGAGACAAGGCGCCCGGTAGCAGGTCCAGGTGCGCAAAATCGGTGGCCTTGATGCTCTTTTCAAGATGCTTCCCGCCAGACGCGAAAACCTTCTTCTTGGCTTTGAGCTTGGGTTGGATGCGAAAATAATAAGTAGCCGAAGCCTGAGGGTCGAGGTCGCAGAGGAGGGTCCGAGCCCCAGACTGTGCCGCCAGGTAGGCAAGATTGACGGCGGCGGCCGTTTTTCCCACCCCGCCCTTCATATGATAGAGCGCCAACACCTGCATTTCACTCACACTCCGACTACGTCCTTGCCCTGCGGTGAGCCAAGAGCGCAATAGTGACAAGGGTAGCGATGAAGCATAGGGTGTCTACATTATCACGCGAAGGAGGGAAGCCAATGGCGGGAATGAGCATTGACAAACTGAAACAGATTTTACGCGAAAAACAGCTTCCGGCGGATGTTGAGCCGCCGATTGAGGCCATGCGTAAAAGCATGGAAAAGCTGGCCTTCCCGGCCGCGGACGATATTGAGACGGAAGCGGTGAGCGTGGCGAATCGTGACGCGGAGTGGGTCCGGGCGCCCGGCAGTCAGGCCGAGCGAGCGATCCTGTATCTGCACGGCGGAGGCTATGTGGTGGGCTCAATCAATACGCACCGCTCGCTGGCGGGAGAAATCTCCCGCTGCGCCCAGTCCGCGGTGTTGCTGGTTGATTACCGTATGGCACCCGAAGACCCCTTTCCGGCCGCGGTGGACGACGGTGTCGCCTCACTCAAATGGCTGATTGAGCAAGGATTTTCGCCAAAAAATCTGGCCATCGGCGGAGACTCGGCCGGGGGCGGCTTGACCCTGGCGACCCTGGTTGCGGCGCGTGATAATAGCGTCCCCATGCCCGCAGCCGCGGTGGCGATCAGCCCGTGGTCGGATATGACCTGCTCGAACGAGTCGTATCAGACCAGAGCCGCCGCCGACCCCATGGTGACCGTCCACGGTCTTAAACGTATGGCGGGCTTCTATGTTGGTGACGGCGATCCCACGCATCCCTATGCGTCGCCCAATCTGGCCGATCTCAGCGGCCTGCCACCGGTGTTGATCCATGTCGGTCGGGATGAAATTCTTCTGGATGACGCCATTGCCTTCGACAAAAAAGCAAAAGCGGCGGGTGTCGAATGTACCCTCGAAATCTGGGACAATATGATCCATGTCTGGCATGCCTTTCACCCCATGCTGGATGAGGGCAAAAGAGGCATCGAACGGGTCGGAGAATTCCTGCGCGAAAAATGGACTGCGGTGTAGGGACGCCGGAATGCTTGGAGGGGCGGGCCTGTTGCCTGCCCTGTTGCCTGCCCTTTTGCCTGTGTCCCGAATGGGTATGTGATAAGAATTGCAGGTGCGCATTATTGCTCGTCGGACTCTTCGGGAGTTCGTAGAATCGAAAATCGGCCATGCTGATAAAGCTGCTCTGAAAGCTGCCTTAGACGCTTGGTTTAACGAGGTAAAAAAAGCAGAATGGGTCAGTACCGCTGACGTGAAGCGTCAGTATTCGACCGCGAGTATCGTTACGGCAGACCGCATTGTTTTCAATATCAGAGGGAATGTCTATCGGATGATAGTATCGGTTGACTTTGAGAAAGGCATTGTGTGGATTAAATGGGTCGGTACGCACAAAGACTACGATAAGATTAACGTTAAAGAGGTCAAGTATGAAAAACCTTAAACCCATCAAAACAGAGGGAGACTATGAAGCAGCCTTAGAGGAGGTTGAGCGGCTGTGGGGGGCTCCCTCCGGCACCCCAAAAGGCGACCGCCTCGATATCCTTGCAACACTCATAGATGCCTATGAAAACGATCACTATCCCATAGACCCGCCTGACCCGATTGAGGCGATTACATTCCGTATGGAACAGCAGGGACTCACGCGTAAGGATTTGGAAGGAGTCTTAGGAAGCCGCACCAGAGTAGCTGAGGTGCTCAATCGACGCCGCGGACTATCCATTAATATGATCCGTCGGTTACACGAGAAATTTGGAATCTCAGCAGAGGTGTTGATACGCCCGACAAAATTAAGAAGAGCAGCGTGATCTTCCCGCCTCACTCCCCCCAATACTCCGCATCCAAAACCTGCTCGACGGTAAACGGGCACTGAGCTGGAAACGCCTCCTCGCTGAGCCCGGTCTCATCGACAGCGTCCGCCCGGGCCGCGGGATAGGCGTTCACCAACATCTGGGCCGGCTGGCTTGTCAGGCTCGGACTGTCCTTCAGAAGGGCTTGAATCTCAAGGCGTCCGTTCCGAATAGATTTGCGCCAGGAGAGTGTGCGCTTGTCTGACTGATAACGCCATTTGAGCAAATGCAGAGTCACGTTTCTGATGTGGCTTTCCAAGGCCCGACGCTCGCGTTTCCCCATGTCTTCCAATTCCTCCGCAACATGTGCAGCGTCAACTTCAGCCAACCGGCCTTGTCGAAGGAGGTCCGCAGTCTGAAATAGCCAGGCGTGGAAATCTTTGTCGTACAAGCTGAGGTCGGGCAACGGAGTGGATACTGCGGTACTCATGAGGATACTCCTCACTGTCAGATGTTCCTCCAAACATACGCTTTTTCTCTCCTTCTGACCACAGTTCGCCCGTGGTGCTGCTTCCCCGGCTGTCAAGCCCGTGGTAAGCTCCCAGCCATGAACCCGGCGCGGAAACGAGCCGCCTATGCAGACCTGCTCCAGGTCCCTGAGCGTTTTGTTGCGGAGATCCTTGACGGCGAATTGACGACCGCACCACGGCCGTCCTTCCCCCACGCGCGCGCCGTTTCGATTATCTCCCGCCAGCTTGACTCCTTCGACCGGGGGAGTGGTAGTCCTGATGGTCCTGGGGGCTGGTGGATTCTCTTCGAGCCGGAATTGCACCTTGGAGCGGATATTCTCGTGCCTGATATCGCCGGGTGGCGCAGAGAGCGTATGCCCGTGCTGGAGGATGTGCCGTATAGCGAACTGGCTCCTGACTGGGTATGTGAGGTTGTTTCGCCCAGCACGGGCCGTAGCGACCGGGTACTCAAAATGCCGATCTATGCCCGAGAGCAGGTCAGCCATTTGTGGCTGGTTGATTCCGGCCTGCGCACCCTGGAAGTGTATCGTCTGGAAGCGCAACGCTGGGTTGTAATGAGTACCCACGGGGGGAGTGGCATGATACGGGCCGAACCCTTTGCGGCCATTGAGATTGACCTGGGCCGCTGGTGGCTGGAGCAAGAAGGATAAGGAAACGCATGAACGACGAACAGATTGCCCAATTCAACGCGAAACAACGCCAGGCGTTTGATAATGTGTACGACCGTTTTCTGGTCGATTTGCCCCAGGATGTCTGCGCTCGTATGGAACGCATCGTTGCCGCGCCTGACATTCAGGCCGGAGAAAACGTGCTGGATGTCGGGACGGGGACGGGGGCACTCATGCCCGACATTCGGAAGTATCGTCCCGGCCGCATCTACGCCTGCGACCTGTCGAGCAAGATGCTGGAACAGGTCGCCCAGCGTTACCCCGAAGTCGAACGCCACCAGGCTGACATCCGGGAGCTGGACCTGCCCGACGCCTGCGTCGATGTGGTCTTCATGAACGGCATGTATGGCAATATCGCGGACAAGCCTGGGACGCTACGCAATATCCTGCGCATGCTGCGACCGGGAGGGCGGGTCGTGATCAGTCACCCGGAAGGCCGAGTGTTTGTTGAAGGGCTCGTCCGCTCAGAGCCGTTTCCGATCACGTCATTACCCTCACAGGACGAAGCACATGCCTTCCTCGGGTCGCATGGCCTGACGGTGACACAATATACGGATGAGGAGAAATTGTTGATCTGTGTCGCAGTCAAGCGACCGCAGTAGGGGTGTCGGGTTACGCTCCGCTAATCCGACCTACTGTTGGTCGATACCGGCAGCAATATGACCGCCGTCTTTATGGGCACAGGGCACACAAAGACGGCCCCTGTTTATTCTGTGAGAATATCTCTGCAATACCGGGCCATTGGGGCAATTGCTGAAGATCGAATGATTTGGTTTTGGATAGGCAGCCATACTGAGTACGACAGGATACTGAAGACTCTGTAAACCAGAGCACTTCACGATGCTGTGTCACCCTTCGACTTCAGGCGCGTTGCGCCTGACGCCCTTCGGCTTTGCTCAGGGCAGGCTCAGGACTAACGGTCCCCCGTTCGTGCTGAGCGTAGCGGAGCGAAGTCGAAGCAAGGATGCCGGCTCACGGCCAGCATGGCGAGAGCGGAACAGCCGGGCTACAGTCTAACGTGAATCGCGCTAAAGCATTTTCAGCGATTTCCGATGCGTCTGAAGAGGCGGGCGGGACGCCCCCCCTCCCTGGCCCTCCCCCTCAGCGGGGGGAGGGAAAATCTGCTCCCTCTCCCCA